>BNJT01000722.1_pt1:372500-595414 | contig 595414 bp, 681 predicted proteins | sample 8540491 | NCBI WGS metagenome assembly BNJT01 (sample SAMD00202455, study PRJDB9452) | human saliva metagenome | host: Homo sapiens | reverse complement strand
ACACAAAAAAACAATTGATAATCAAGATATTCAAGTGACTATTTATCATAAAAGGTGATCTTGTAAATAAAAACGATTACTGTGAATAAATTATCTAATGTAGGTAATAATATTAGCTCGGCTATAGACTCTATTAAAGAATCAATTAAAAAAACAACAATGGGCATCCAATTGATAATATTGCTGGGTATTCTTATACAGTTGAAGAAAAAGATGGGAAAAATTAATATTACTTGGGAAACAGATTTTTACTAAATTAGATTTTTGATAAATTTAAATCTGCATATAAGCTTTCGGAAAAACTCACTTGACGAAGCTAGAGAACTTAGTACAGTAGAAAAAAACGACTAACTGATAATGATTTTTAAAGAGAAGCAATAAAAAAAGAGAAATATAAATAAAAAAATATTTTGAACACTTATTTAATACTTTCCTTTACATTACTAGCCTTTACTGGTTGTTCAAATAAAGAAAAGTACAAGAAGTAAAGAAAAATAAACAATCTAATAATGTAGAAGATCAATCATAAGATAATAATAACCCTAGTGAAAACTCAGAAAAGAAGGATATTGTTCTTGTTAAGAATTATATTATCACAGAAGTTGGTGCAACAATTGATATTGAAGTTGAACATAAAAAAACAGTATTACACAAAAAAATTACTCAAATCTTCGTTAATAAGTCTAGTTCAAAAACTAACACAAGATGAAAAATTTAAGTATGGTGAGGTAATAAAAATAAATGAAAAATACTAAATTCAAAGAAAAAAATAGTTGGAAATCCTAAAGGTATAAAAACTAATAATTAATGAAGATGATTATAATTTTAACTATTAAGTCAATATTTAACCAAAACGAAATCTCTGAAAGTGACGTAAAAAACGCCCTGGGTATTTTTTTCTTAACTCACTAGATAAAATAAGAAAAAAATTGAGGATTTTCGAAAACATCCCTGCTAATCAAGAATCAAAAAGAAAATAAATAAAGTAATAAATTATTTAAAAAAAGCTAAAAAAATATACTTTTTAGCTTCTTTATTTTTACCACAACTTGTATCTTACAAATAATTTTAGTATAATTAATAAGCGAAAAGAAGTTATAGAGGTGGAAAATTTGGAACTAATAGAACTTAGAAAAAGAACTTGAAGAAATTGAAAAAAAGAATAACAGAGTTTAAAAACCTCCTTAAAAAAATAGAAGACAAAAGAACAAAGAGTAGCTGAAATCGAAAAATATGATGTTAGAAGCTGGCTTTTTGGGATGACAATGATACTGCAAGTGCACTCGTTACCGAATCAAAAAGTATAAAAAAGAATTAGATGAATTTTCTAATATGGTTGACTATCTAGAGCACTCTCAAGAGATGGTTGATTTTCTTCGAGATGAAGAGGATAAAGAAATTTATAATGATTTAGAAGAAACAGTATCAATGTTGAAAGATAGCGTTGAAGAATTTAGCTTTTAGACTTCTATTCTCAGAAGAATATGATAATAATAGTGCTATTTTTAGAAATTCATGCTGGAGCTGGTGGTACCGATGCTACAGATTGGGCTGAAATCATGCTACGTATGTATGAAAGATTCTTCTCAAAAACAAGGGTTAAAATATAGTTATTTAAACTATCAATCTGGTGATATCACTGGTGCAAAGTCTGCAACGATAAAAAGTTGAGGGGATTTTGCTTATGGATTGTTAAAAGGTGAAAAAGGAGTTCACCGTGTTATTCGTATCTCTCCTTTTTGATCCTTCTGGAAAAACGACATACTTCATTTGCATCTATTGATGTAATGCCTGAATTTTCAGATGATGAAATTAATATAGAAATTAACAATGATGATTTAAAAATTGATACTTATCGTGCCCAAGGTGCTGGTGGACAACATATTAATACAACAGATTCAGCAGTGCGTATTACCCACCTTCCAACAGGAATAGTTGTTCAGTCACAAGCAGAAAGAAGCCAAATTAAAAAAATAAAAGATTCAGCAATGAAAAAAATCTAAAGTCCAAACTATATCAATTAGAGTTAGAAGAAAAAAAGAAAAAGAATTAGCATCTATTAGAGGTGAACAAAAAGATATAGGTTGGGGTTCTCAAATTCGCTCATATGTCTTTACTCCATACACTATGGTCAAAGACCATAGAACTAACTATGAAGTTTCTACCGTTGATAAAGTGATGGATGGCGATATTATTGATTTTATTGATGCTTATCTTCATTATAATATGAAAGAAAAAGAAGTGTTGTAAAAATACAACACTCTAAATTATTTCTAATTATTTTTTTAGTAAATCCTTGACTTAGTAAATTTTTCTTCAGATTTTTTTCAAACTAATATCTGAAGTTGTACTATCAATTAAAATGCCTGGGATATTTTTTTAATTTGTTTTTATCTGCTTTTTGTATAATCAATACTTAAAGTTTCAACTGCTTTGTCATCTTGAAAATCTATTTTTTTCCTCTAACCCTTCTACTCCTTGGTATTGTTTAGCCATAGGTTCTAATGCTTCTTTTTAGTTTCTCCTTAGTAGCACCCATTTCTTTTATAGTTCATTGTATTATTTGCAGTTTGTCTTAATACTTTATCACCATCGTGATAATATGTTAATTCTATTTTTTTACTCCATTTTTCTAATACATATGTAGTACTTTTGTTCTTTTTGTTGAACAACCTGGCACGAAAAATTAATAGTATAGCTGCTAGAATGCTTAATATCTTTTTTTCATTTTCAATACTTCTCCTTTTTAAATTAAACCTTTTTAAAAAATAATATAATATATAACTTCTTATAATCTTTCATAATCTTCTGGAACATCAAATGGATTATCTTTATTAATATGATCATAGAACATAATTCCATTTAAATGATCTATTTCATGTTGGAAACATATCGCTGGTAAGTCAGTTAACACTAATGTTACTTTCTCATCATTTTCATCATAACCTATTACTTTGATTTTTTTGAGTATCTTGGAACATATCCTTTTTTTCTCTTCCTCAACTGATAAACATCCTTCTCCTCCAGCTAAGTAACATTTAGCCGCTGAGTTAGAAATAATTTTAGGATTGTATAACGCATAAGATACTGTATACTCAGGATTTTCTTCATCTGGAATGTGCACTGCAATCATACGTTTAGAAACATTGATTTGAGGTGCAGCTAAACCAATCCCTGGTTTCAATCCTAATTCCTCAGCTTTTTTTCATCATCTTGAGAAGCTATAACATACTCTAATAAACTTCTTAATATCTCTTTATCTTCGTCAGATATTGGACTTTTTACTTCCTCTGCTCTTTTTCTTAGAGTTTCATGAGGATCAATAATTATATCTTTTGTTGTAATCAAAACTTATCTCCTTTATTTTATTACTAATTTCTTACTTCTTATTATTTCATAAATACTGTATATTGTCAAAGAAGAGTTACATATAATATAGAATTCTTACCGTATAGATTAATTATTAAAAATTTATATACAATACCGTTTATCCAAAAAGTATTTAAAATATTTATAAAGATACTTTTTCTATTAATTATTTTATGAATTCGCTTTTTGTAATTTTTACTATTTTCGTGTTATTATATAGTTACTGACATTTATTAATTGAAATTTACGGGAGGTTATTTATGACTTTTGAAAAATTACAAATACACAAGACCTAATCTAGAAGAAACATCAAAAACTATTAGATATTGAAAAAAAGAGTTTTAGATGCTGCTTCTGCAAAAAGATGTATTAGCTGTTTTTTTGATGAATATAATACACTACGCAGAGACTTAGAAACACAAAAGTGTTTTAGTTGAAATTAGACATACTATTGACACTACTGATAGTTTCTATGAAGAAGAACAAAAACTTCTGGGATGATTATAAACCAGAATTAACAGCTCTATATAGCAAAGTAGATAAAGCTATATATAATTCGAAATTCAAAGATGAATTAAAAAAAGAGATTGGAGAACACTACTTCAATTTAACAGAAACAACATTAAAAAGTATTTAGCGATGAGATCATTGAAGATCTTAAAGAAGAAAAATAGACTTGCTTCTGAGTATACTAAACTAACTGCGAGTGCTCGTATTCCATTTGATGGAGAAGAACGCAACCTTAGTGGTATGGCAAAAATATACTCAACATGAAGATAGAGAAACTAGACTTGAAGCTTCTAAAGCAGTAGCTAAGTTCTTCAAAGATAATTTAGAACAATTCGATACTTTATTTGATAAATTAATTAAAGTACGTACACGTATCGCTAAAAAAACTTGGTTTTGAGAACTTTGTTGAAGTAGCTTACCTACGCTTACGTCGTACAGACTATACTTCTAAAGATGTCGCTAACTACAGAAAACAAGTATTAAATGATGTAGTGCCTTTAGTAGAAGAATTTAAAAGCTGCACAAGCTAAACGTCTTGGATTAGAAAAAAATTATCATTCCACGATGAATCTGTAACTTTCAAATCTGGTAACCCTACTCCTAAAGGAAACCGTGAGCAACTTGTAGAAAGTGCTAAAAACAATGTATAAAAGAATTATCCCCTGAAACAGATGTATTCTTTAAATTTATGACTGATAACAACCTATTAGACTTAGATACAAAAACCTGGTAAATCTGGTGGTGGATATTGTACATTTATCCCTAACTATAAAGCACCATTTATCTTTGCTAACTTCAATGCTACACCGCACGATGTTGAAGTGCTAACTCACGAAGCTGGTCACGCATTCCAAGTATATCAAAGTAAAGATTTTATCCCAGAATACGTTTGGCCTACTTTTTGAGGCTTGTGAAATTCACTCAATGAGTATGGAATACCTTACTTGGCCATGGATGAATTTATTCTTCAAAGAAGAAACTGAGAAATTCAAATACTATCATATAACTGGATCTCTAAAAATTCTTACCATACGGTGTAACTGTAGATGAATTCCAGCACGCTGTTTATGAAAAATCCAGAACTAACACCATATGAACGTCGTATGAAATGGTTAGAAATTGAGAAAAAAATATCTTCCATCTCGTGATTACTCAGAGATTGCTGACTTAAATGAAGGTCTATTCTTCTACCGTCAACTTCACATTTTTCTTATACCCATTCTATTACATTGATTACACATTAGCTCAAGTATGTGCACTTCAATTCTGGAATAAATCAAGAGAAAAATAGTAAAGAAGCATGGGAAGAATACTTACACCTTTGCCGTTTAGGTGGTACTAAACCATTTACAGAATTAGTAGAAGCTACTAGTCTGAAAAAAATCCATTCAAGGATAAAAACAATTGGAAGCATAGTACCAGAAGTTAAAAAAATATGTTGACTCTGTTGATACAACTGAATTCTAATTATTAGGGCGAGGTAAAAACTCGCCCTTTTAGTTTAATTTTAATTATATCTACTATAATTAAAAATTGTATCTTGATTTATTCGAATGTTATTTAATCAAATTATAGAATAAATTAGATTGGAGGAAAAAAATATGAATGATAAAAATAGCAGCATTCTTTGACATAGATGGAACTCTACATAGAGACTCACTAATGAATGAACACTTTAAAAAGCTAATAAAATATGAAGTTGTTGATGAACGTTTTTTTGGGTAAATGGCGTTAAAGATTCTTACATAAATTGGGATAAAAGATTTGAAGATTATGATAACTATTTATTTGATGTTTCTGCAGCATATGTAAAAAGCAATTACTGGTTTACACAAAAAAAGTATATTGACTTCGCTACAGAGCAAGTTATGAAATTAAAAGCAGATCGTGTATATAAATATACACGTAATATTATTGAAAAACATAAAAAAGAAGGACATCTAATAATATTTATTTCAGGAAGCCCTGACTTTTTAGTAGAAGCAATGGGTAAAAAACATCACGCTTTTCTTGCTATAGGTAGTAAATATATAATGAAAAATAATTATTTTACAGGTGAAGTTATTCCAATGTGGGATGCAGAAAGTAAAAATAATACTATAGATAGATTAGTGGAAGAATATAATATAGACTTAGATAAATCATATGCTTATGGTGATACAAATGGCGACTATAATATGCTTCGACGTGTTGGTAATCCTGTTGCAATGAATCCAAGTAAAGAGCTATTTACTAAAAATTAAAAGCAAATGAAGAACTAGCAAAAAAGCTACTATTCTTATTGAGCGTAAAGATGTTATCTACAAAAACAAAAAGCAGACATAGACATACTAGAATTATAGAAAAAAACTCAAGGAAATGACAATATGTACATTCCTTGAGTTTTTTTAAAAAAATATAAATAAAAAGATGGATTACGTAAGTTAATTTCTCTATTTATTCAATATTTCTTCACAATTATTAATACTATTGTAAAATTTTTTTAATCAAATTATAAAAAAATTTTTCTCTTATTACTTTACTTTCTAATTGATAATGATTATAATTTAAAAATAGAAGAAATTATAGAAAGCGAGTATTTATATATATGAAAAAAATCTAAACTATTCCTAGCAATTATGACTGGAGCTCTTGTTATTAGTGGCTGCTCAGCTAAAACTGAACAAAAAGAAAGAAGAAAAATAAAAACTGAACAAGTTGATACTTCTAAAAAGCACTAAAGAACAGTTAAAACAAGCGACTGAAGTATATAAAAAAATATGTCGAAGGACAAATAGATAACTTATTAAAAGATACTGAAAAAAATTTGCTGAAACTTTAAAAAGCTGGAAACCTAGAAGAATCTAAAAAAACAATACCCTCTTATCCGTATGGCATATGAGCGTTCTGAGCCTATTGCTGAAAGTTTCGGAGAATTAGACGTAAATATCGACTTCCGTCTTGCTGATTACTTAGAAGAAAACAAAACTGAAGAAGGTTGGAGAGGTTTCCACAGAATCGAAAAAATTATGTGGGAACAAAATACAACTAAAGGTACTGAAGAATACGCAGAACAATTAGTTAAAGACGTTAAAGAATTAAAAAGCTAAAGTTGCTACTGTAGAAGTTACACCAGACTTAATGGTTACTGGGGCTGTAGACTTACTTAACGAAGTTGCAACACAAAAAATTACTGGTGAAGAAGAAGTATATTCTCACACTGACTTATACGACTTCAAAGCTAATATCGAAGGTGCTGAAGAAATCTTCAAAATCTTTAAACCTTTAATTGAGAAAAAAGATAGTAAATTAGCTAAAGACTTAGAAGAAAAAAATTTGCTACAATTAATAATTTATTAGATAAATACAAAACTGACGATAAACACTATAAACTATATACTGATCTAACTAAAGAAAAACACTAAAGAGCTTTCTGAAGCTGTTACTAAATTAGGTGAACCATTATCACAAATGGGTGTTATTTTAGACGAAGAGGCTAAGTAATATGGCTAAAAATGGTAATAATTGGACTGACAAAAAAATAACACGTCGTGATTTCCTAAAAAAAGCTGGTATGACTAGTGCTGGTGCCGTTGTAGGGGCATCTGCAATAGGTGGTTTTTTCGCAAATAAAGCAGAAAAATCAGCGTGAAATTGCTGATGGTGATGAAAAAATCAGCTTTTACGGAGAACACCAAGCAGGAATCACTACGTTAATGCAAAAAAATATCTATTTTGTTGTATTAGATCTTCATTCAACAAATCGTGAAGATGTTATAAATACGTTTAAAGAATGGACTCAATATAGCGAAAAGCTAGTTAATGGTGAGCTTGTTGAACCCGCTCTTAAAAAAACCATTACTTACCACCAAAAGACACAGGAGAAACGGTAGGCCTTAACCCCTATCGTTTAACTCTTACCTTTGAATTAGTCCTAGTTTCTTGAAAAAAATGAAACTAGAGAATAAAGGTCTTGAGGAATTTAAAGACCTACCTCCTTTTGCTCGAGAACAACTAAAAGAAAGGTATACTGGTGGAGATATTTGTATCCAAGCATGTGCTGATGATGAGCAAGTGGCGTTCCATGCTGTAAGAAACTTAATACGTAAAGCCCGTTCTACTGTTACTATGAAGTGGAGTCAATCTGGCTTCGCTGCTATTGGAAACAGAAAAGAGACACCAAGAAACTTATTTGGTTTTAAAGATGGTACAGCTAATGCAACAAAAGAAGATCAATTTAATAATATAGTTTGGTGTGACAAAGATAATTGGATGAAAGGTGGAAGCTACATGGCTGTCCGACGTATCCAAATGCACCTTGAAACATGGGATAGAACAAACTTAAATGAACAAGAACATACTTTTGGTCGATACAAAGAAAGCGGTGCTCCTCTCGGTGAAAAAGACGAATTCGCTACTATAGACTTAGAGAAAAAAGGACCTGATGGAAAACTATATATTCCTGAAGACTCTCATGTACATCTAGCTCATAAAACTGGAGTTGAATTACTGCGCCGTTCTTACTCATACGCTGATGGTATTAATGATACGACTGGTCAATTTGAATCTGGTCTATTGTTTATATCGTTCCAAAAAAATCCACAGCAATTCATTACTGTTCAAAATAGTTTAGGTAATGAAGACAAAATGAATGAATACATTACTCATATAGGTAGTGGTTTATTCGCATGCTTTGGTGGTGTAAAGGAAGGTGAATATATTGGTCAAAAATTATTTGAGTAAAATTTTAATAGCATTTGTTATTATTTTCACTTCTTTTATCCCTTTAGCTCATACAGCTATTGCTAAAGAATCTTATAGTGATTTATTTATTAAAATTACAGATGCTAATACTGCCCTTAAAAATAATGATAAGGACAAAGCAAAAAAATTAATTGAAGAATTCAGAAATGAATTTAATGCTACAAAAAAATTCAGATTCAGAGGCGGGTAAAGAGTTAAGAAAAACTGCCCTTTCTGAAAAATCTAGATGAGGATCAGTTAAGAGAATTATCTACTGCTCTTCTTGCTTTTTGAAACAGAACAAAATCCTATAGATATTGAGGCAGAGAAAAAGCTTTTTAAAAACAAAAACTTTATCCTTCTTTTGATAAGCTTGAAAAAAAGCTGTTGATACTAAAAATGTAGAAACAATGAAAGCTGAGTACGTTAAATATAACGCTGCTTGGGTTCGTAATGAAGGAATCGTAAGATCTGTTGAACCAGCTTACTATGGAAAAATCGAAACAACAATGTCATTTTTACGTAGTTCTATGGAAGTCGAGCCTTATGATTACCAAACTACAAAAATGTATCTATCTGACTTAAAAAAACATCTAGATGATTTCTTAGCTGGAAAAAAACTTGAACAAAATTCAGATGTAAAAACTTTGGATCAAGGGATTAAATTATTAGAAGAAAGTTATAATGCTTTTGTTTCTGGTGATAAAGCCCAAGGTTCTCAAAAAATGAAGAAATTTATCGAGGTATGGCCAGTTATTGAAGGTGATGTTCGTACTAGAAATGCTTCACTTTATACTAAAGTTGAGAGTGAAACTCCTATAATTATGGTTAAAGGTAACGAACAAAAATACCAAGATCAACTTAAAGATTTAATAGCTGAATTATCAAAAATCGATACAAAATCAAACTATAATGCTATTGATTCTATGTTAATCCTACTACGTGAGGGTGTTGAAGCATTAGTAATCGTGCTATCACTTGCTAGTGCTCTAAGAGCAGCAAAACAACGTAAAGGTCTTGTTTGGGTTTATGCTGGAGCTATCGCTGGTATTTTAGCAAGTATCTTAGCTGCAGTAGTACTAAAATACTCATTCCCTGCTCTATCTTCTGGTACTAACAGAGAGATAATAGAAGGTGTTGTTGGTATTTTTGCTGTTATAATGATGATTGGTATTGGTATTTGGCTGCATAGTAAATCTTCGGTTAAGGCATGGAAAGATTATATGGATAAAAAATTAAATGTTGTCTTATCAACAGGAAGTTTTGTCTCAATGTTTGCTCTAAGTTTCCTTGCAGTATTCCGTGAAGGTGCTGAAACAATACTTTTCTACGCAGGTATTATGCCATTAATTACTACATCTAACCTACTTATTGGGATTGGTTTAGCAATAGTTGCACTTATCATTCTAGGTTTTGCTATGATGAAAGCATCTGGAAAATTACCTATTAGTAAAAGTATTCCTAGTATTATCATGGTTAATCTATATTCTTGGATTTAAAAATGTTAGGAGTAAGTATCCATGCATTACAAATTACTGATATGTTATCAAATCATATAATTGATCATATGCCGACAATTGAATGGTTAGGTATCTATCCAAGTTATGAAGTAGTAATTTCACAAATAGTATACATGATAATAGTTATTCTTAGCATGATATATGAAAAATCAAAACATAAATAGGTGTTAAAATATGAAATACGGCGATAAAGTATCTACCGTTGATCATTTAACTGAACTTAGAAGGAGAATGATATATTGTTTAATATTTTTTTATCATCTCCTTCGTAGTTAGTTTAATTTGGTCAGCTGATATTTATAAATTTTTAACGAGTAATTTTAATCATAAGTTGATTGTTTTAGGGGCCTAATGATATACTATGGATATATCTTACTTTAGCAGGAATTTGTGCAATAACATTTACTATTCCATTTACCTGCTATCAAATATGGGCATTTATTAAACCAGGATTAGAAGAAAGAGAAGCACGTGCATTATTAGCATATATTCCTGCAGTATTTATTTGTTTTTCTTTAGGATTAGCATTTGGTTTCTTTTCTTGTAACTCCAGCAATTCTAAATGTATTGCTGTCTATTGGTGATGATTTATTTAATACTCAATTAACTGCCCAAAATTACTTATCTTTTGTAATTAATACTACGATTCCTATTGCAATCTTATTTGAATTTCCAGTAATTATTGCATTTTTAACATCGATTGGTATTATTACTCCACTATTTTTTTAACACGTAATAGACGTTATGCTTACTTTATTTTTAATATTTGTTGCTGTAGTTATTACCCCAGCTGATTTTATTAGTGATATAGTAATGTCTATTCCACTTATTCTTATATATGAATTAAGTGTTTTTAATAAGTAAGTATATTTATAAAAAAAGAGGTGACTAGAATGGGATTCTTACGTGATATAGGAGCTCCTGGAGTTATAGTGTTAGTTCTTGCAGCACTCCTTATCTTCGGGCCTAAACGACTACCAGAATTAGGTGAATCAATCGGAAAAATGTTTACATCATTTAAAAAATCAATATCTGGATTAACTGATGATGAATCGTCTTCTGATAAAAATGAAAATGAAAATGAAAATAAATAAAGAAGTAGTTTTTTTATTAGTAATGTTAACTAATAAAAAAACTACTTCTTTACTAAGGGATTTACTTTGCTAATTCTTTTAAATCATAAGGAGTCAATTGATAAACTTGATTTATCCAGTTATGGTAAAATAGGTACGCTACTCCACGCCAAGTATTTTGAGGTGTTTTTGTATCGTCATCATTTGGATAATAGTTATATGGTACTTCTATAGGAAGATCGCTATTTTTATCTCTTAAATATTCATTTTGAAGTGTATCCGCCTCATACTCTATATGTCCTGTTATAAATATTTTTTTCTTAGGTCTTTTTGTTGCTAATAACAATGTACCAACATCTTCAGATCTTGCCAATACATCTAATTCAGGAACAGTAGATAATTTTTCTTCTTCAATTTTTGTATGTCTAGAATGTGGCGCTAAAAAGCTATCCGTAAAACCACGTGTTAATGAATGATTTTCTATTAGTACATCGTGTTCAAATACACCAAAAAAATTTTTGCGTCAACCTGCTCTTTTTTTATTCCAAAATGATGATATAAGCTTGCTTGAGCTGCCCAACATATATTTAAAGTTGAAAAATACATGCGTCTTACTCCACTCAAAAAAATTGATTTTTAATTCTTTCCAATAATTTACTTCTTCAAATTCTAAATGTTCTATAGGTGCTCCAGTTATTATTAAAGCATCATAGAAATTATCTTTTATTTGGTCAAACGTAGTATAGAACTTCTTCAAATATGAATTTGCTGTGTTTTTTTAGCTTGATGTGTTGCTACATGTAAAAATTCTACTTTAATTTGGATAGGAGAATTCCCAAGTAATCTAAGTAATTGTCTTTCAGTCTCTTCTTTTTAGGCATTAAATTAAGAATAAGAATATTTAATGGCCTAATATCTTGATTTTTCGCTCTATTTTTCTTCTATTACTATTACTCCCTCTTCTAATAATGTATTTTTTTACTGGTAAATCATTTTGTATACAAATTGGCATAATTCTTTTCCTCCTAAAAATTATTGATAATAAAAACGCCCCTACTATATCTTTTGATACAGTAGGGACGACTATAATCGTGTTACCACCCATTTTTTTATAAATAATCTCGCGATTATTCACCTTACTTGGTACGTGCTCATACCATTGTGTTATATCGTACACTCACGTAGTTACCTATTAGATAACTATAACTCCAAGACCATTTTCAAATAAACACTATTTTACCTTCTCACACCAACCGAAGGTTCTCTGTTTTAATAATAAATTATTTTACTTATCTTTTCTTTGTTCAATTCTATTAAATTACTTATAGTATAATGAATTTACTGTATTTTGTCAATGAATAATAGACTAATTATTATCTTTTTTTCGTTTTAGTGCTATCGCACCTATTATGCCCATTACACCTAAAGATACCATATTAGTTTCTGTGCTACCAGTATTCGGTAGTATTCTTTGAGCTACTATTTTACCTGGATTTACTTCCGGTGTTGGCTGTGGTTCCGGCGTTGGCTGTGGTTCCGGCGTTGGCTGTGGTTCCGGCGTTGGCTGTGGTTCCGGTGCTGGCTGTGGTTCCGGCGTTGGCTGTGGTTCCGGTGTTGGCTGTGGTTCTGGTGTTGGCTGTGGTTCTGGTGTTGGCTGTGGTTCTGGTGTTGGCTGTGGTTCCGGCGTTGGCTGTGGTTCCGGTGTTGGTTGTTTTTCTTTATACTCCCAATTACCAATAAATTTAATATCAAAATTACCTACCGTTACTTCCGATTTATCATATCCTCTAAATATCCATTCACCATTTCCTTCTACAACACGTATCTGACTAGGTGTAGTTGGTTTAATCTTATTACCTTTTTTTGTATACTACACTATCACTTGGCAGTAAATTTAGTACTTCATCTGGCAACATTTTTTTCCAGGTGTTATACTTTCAAATTCATATGTAACTTTATATTCATTTTTCCTTCCATTGAGCTACTAATAGAGTATCTTCTGTTAATTCAGTGCTATAGTCAAATATAGTTGTTTCTCCCTGTTTGGCCCAACCAACAAAGACAAAATCTTCTTTTATAGGATCTGATGGCTTTGTTGCAACTGTTCCAGAATCAATAACTTGACGATCAACTTTACTAGGTTGTCCACCTTGTGTATCAAAAATCAACATTTATTTGTTTTATCCAAATTGCATAGAACAGTTAAATCCTCTGTAACTTTAGTCTCTCCAGTAAATGTTATTCCTGTACCATCTGCTTTTTGTGTTCCATTCTTTAAATCTATACTTGTTACCATCTACCTCTATATTAGCAGGATTATTTGGCATAGTATCACCTACTACAGAGTTCGTAGGTTTCGTATTAGTATTTAGTCCATCTGTTTGAATTGCACCTTTGTGTTCAACATTTACTTTCCCAAGATTTTTGTTCACTTGCATCATTATATTGAGTTGTATTTTTTTATTAAAATCAACTTTATTAAACTCAAAAATTCAGCTCCATTATCTTTCCTTCTGTTTTAGGTAGTGAACGTGGCCCCCAAAGCCCCAAATACTATACAATTTTACCCATCCATCTACATAACCACCTATTTCAAGTGGTTTTTGCTTCTTGTTTAGCTATCTTTAGAATTTCCTCTTTACTTATAGAAAAAAATTATCTTCTTTATTTGAAATTAATTCCATATCACTTGCTGCTATAGCTAACGGAACATTTTTCTTGCATATTTTCAATTCTTCTTATTCTTGTACGTAAAAACAAACTCATTATCAACTAAACTTTCTGTTTTAAATGTTATATGTGAATTTGGATTATCTTTTGTAACTTCAAAAATTCGCATCTATCTTATTATTATTTTTTTATCAAGTACCATATGTGGCTGGAATGAATATGATTTTTAAGAAAAAGTCTAATTCATTTGCTAATTTTATTCTTTTATCAAATTGAACATGTAAATCTACATAAGTGTATTCCTTATTTGCTGGATCATTTAACTTAGTTGAATCAGTTGTTGGATAGTACTCAGTAGTCCCTGGTTGGAAATAATGTGATGGACTATATCGTACTACTGCAGTCGTAAATGGATTCAATGTAAATGATGCTCCTAAATTTAAATTCTGTTTATCATTTAAATTACCATCTACATAATAAGTTGTTGCTTTTTATCCCCCGCTCCATCAGTATTTTTTTACATCCATATCATTATATACCGTTTTTCTACCGTAGTATTCTTGTTTACCTCTAGTTTTTCCTGTAAGATTACTCGGGCTAAGAGCTGATATGGCTGATAAATAAACTGCATAAACCTTTTCCCCACCTTTTTATACCGTTTGGAAATAAAGTTTCTATTGACTCATTTTTTTATACCATGATTCCATCTGATCTACCAGTATAATTTGGAATATTAGAAAAAAACCTTGAAAAATATGCCTTAGAGAATCCCCCACCAGTATCACTTGTATTTGCACTATTTCCATCAGCATCTGTATGATCAAGTTTCTCATCTTTATTTGTAAATTTAACATCTGTATTACCATTATTAGTGACAAATGTTACAGTTCCATTATAATTATTCTCTATATCACGTTTTTTTCTTACAGTCGTACTTTCTGTTGCTACAGAATTTTCTGAAGCTGTAACTTTATTTTTCTAAATTATTGTCCCCTTCTACTACTCCTTGTTTAGTCTCTTTACCATTATCCTTTTCAGTTTTATCTACAGCTACTCTAGAAGTTGAACTCTCTCCCTCTTCCACTGTATCACTTGCTAACGCCACCCCTCCTGAAATTATAAAAACTACATGCTATAAGTACAGAAACTACACCTACTTTAAACTTTTTTTATACCAAATGTATTATGTCTTTCCGACTGTTTGTTTCCTTTTTAATTTCATTATATTTCTCCTTCTTTTGGCTATATCATCTTAAACTAATTATATATTTTTTTAATGTTTTTAGTCAATATTTTATCTTTTTATAGAATATCTCTAATGCTGATAATGTCAAATAATCAATATTTTTAATCTTTTTCAATAAAATATTTCTTAAAAAAATTAAGTCAATATCAATATTACCATATGATACTACTATATAACTATACATACTTTTATATAACCTTACTCTAATTTTTACTATTTATTAAATTCTACTAATGTAAATTTCTCTCCATCATAGTCTAAAGACACTTACTGAAGTATTAATTATTACTCCTCTAGAAACTTCTTTAATTCCTTTTTTTGTGTTAAAAATGATCTAATTAATCCACCATGACATACTGCTAATATAGTTTTGTCAGGATGTTCATTGTATTTTTTTCTTTAAAGAACTCTTCTACTCTATCCGCAGCTTCAGTATCTAATTCCATTCCACGAGTTTCTCCAGCTTTAAGACCTGCCCCATACTCTGCAAATGAAACTCCTTCATAGCCACCGTATGATTTTTTTCTATTAAACGCTTTATCTTTAATTACTGATAAGTTTTTTTATTATTTTCACTGTTAGAATTATTTAACATATATCTTGCTGTATCAAATGCTCGTTCTAACGTACTGCTATATGCAACATCAATCTCATGTCCTTCAAGTTTTTTTCCTGCTTCTTTACCTTGACGAATTCCTTCTTCATTTAATGGTATGTCACTATGACCTTGAACTTTTTTTATTTTTTTATTATAATCTGTCTCTCCGTGACGTGCTAAAATTATGCGCATATGTATCTCTCTTTCTATTTTCTTTTATACTCATTATTATAAAAATACATATAGAAAAAAATAAAGTAGAATATTTCTAAACTACTTTTATTTTATATCTGTTAAATATTAAATTCTTCTAATGTAAATTCCTGACCATTAAAGTTTACAACATTTAATGATGTATTATTTATCATTTCATTATGTGGATATAATCCTAAAGTTCGTAAAAATATACGAATCAACGCCCCATGACAAACTACAAAAATTGTTTTTCCTTTGTATTCATCATATTGATTAATAAAAAACTCAGACGCTCTTTTATATACCCTCTCCTCAAGTTCAACAGTTTCTAATCCTTCTCCTGATTCTAATGCCGAAAAAAATATTCTTCAAAAGTACTTCCTTCAAAAATCTCCAAAAATATTTCTCTATTAATCTATCATCAGTAATAATTTCTAATTCTTTATTGCTGCTATTTTTTTAGAGTTATCTAGCATTAATCTAGCAGTTTGTTTTTGCTCTTTTTTTAAAGGACTACTAAATGCAGCATCCACATCATACTTAGATATCTTTGCTCCTGCATTTATCGCTTGATTTTCTCCTGTTTCATTTAACGGAATATCAGTATGTCCTTGTATTCTCTTATTTTTTTATTAAAAATCTGTTTCACCATGTCTTACTAATAATATTTTTCATAATATATTTCTTCCTATTCGAAGATAAAATCTTCATCCTCAATTGATTCAACGTTCATACTTACTACGTATCCATCACCTTTAACACTAAAGAAGTCATGGTTTTTTTAGTAGATGTATTCATCGCATTTTTCAATAATTGGGTTAATATCTTTATCTTCAAAGTATCCTGGGTAACCTAAGTTAGCTAATGCACGGTTTGCATTGTATTCAACATAATCTTTAACTTCATCGTATAATCCGATTTCTCCATAAATATCTTGAGTATATTTAAGCTCATTTTTCATATAAATCTAATAATAATTTATACATTTCTTTTTTTAGCTTTTTTTCTTGTTCTTCTTTAGTTAATGTTTTTGAAGATTTCTTGTGCATCAAAACCTGTGAAACTTCCGTGGATAGTTTCGTCAAGTAAGATTTTACGGATAATCTCACCTGAAGTTGTTACTTTACCTTGTCCAGCTAAAGTATAATGGATAGAAGAATCCACTATAGAAAAATATAACTTTCTAAGAATACTGAGGCTACTCTAGCCATATATAAATCATAAGTTTTTTTACTTCTGGCTTAAATAATTTCATATAGTAACTTTCGATAAGATTTGCTTTTATATTGTAGTTCCGCATTATTTGGAACCCATTCATCTAGTAAATAGTCTGTTTCTTTACTTGGAATTAATGATGTGAAAAATTGTTGAATAACTCTTGGCATGCATTTGTTCCATCATACCCATAAAAGCTATATACAGCCTGTTTTCTCATATCTTCTGTGTGAAGAGATACTAATGGCATACCTTTATCACCTTGTTGAGTATCAAGACCTGTTAGCCCTGCTAATACTTTTTTGTAAGCATCACGCTCTTTATCATTTAAATCTTCATTCCAGCTTTTAATATCTTTAGAAACTTTAAATTCTGTATCTACCCAAAACTGAGCAATGTTTTGACGCCAATACATAAATGTTAAGTCATCTTGTTTATTCCAGTTTACTGCTTTCATTTTTTATAAAATTTCCTCTCTTTTCTATATAGCACATGAAGTACATTCTTCTACTGAAAGAAGTTTGTTTCTAGTGTAATACAGTGATTTTAATCCTTTGTGGTGTGCATAGATATAATATCTAGCAAGTTCTCTAGTAGTAATATCTGAATTAACATATAATATTACAGAAATACCTTGGTCTACGTGTTCTTGGATTACTGACATTAAGTCAATAAGTTTCATTTGATCCATTGTGAATGCTGATTTGTAGTACCATTGTGTTTTTGGACTTAAGTATGGCATTGGATAGAATGTTTCAGCATTTCCGTAAGTTCTACGTTCGATTTTATCAACAATCGGTAACACACTTGATGTTGAGTTTTGAACATAAGAAATACTTTGAGTTGGAGCTATAGCCATTCTGTACGCATGGTATAATCCGTTCTCTTTAATTCTATTTTTTAAGCTATGCCAATCTTCTTTAGTAGGAATATAAATCCCTTCAAATAATTCTTTTACTTTATCTGATTTTGGTAAGTAATCTTTTTCGATATATTTAGCAAAATAACTTCCGTTATAGTAATCAGATTTTTCAAAGTCTTTGAAGCTTTGTCCTCTTTGTTTTGCTATTTGCATTGAACGTTCTAAAGTATAGTAGTTCATCATCATAAAGAAGACATTAGCAAAATCTTTCGCTTCTTCACTATCATACGCTATACAGTTTTTAGCTAAATATCCATTAAGGTTCATTGCCCCAAGACCAACTGAGTGGAACTCTTCGTTAGCTTTTACTACACCAGGTGCATTTTTAATTTTTGTAGAATCACTTACAAATGTTAAGGCATCCATACCTGAGTAAATAGATTCTTTAACTTTTTACTTTCCATTACGTTAACAATGTTTAATGATGCTAAGTTACAAGAAATATCACGTTTAATAATATCTCCTTCACCGTAATCTTTAATTACAGAAGTTTCTTGTAATTGAAAAAAATCTCTGTACATAAGTTACTCATCTTAACTTGACCAATTTCACGAAGTGCATGGTTTTTATTAGCATTATCTTTAAACATTAAGTATGGGTATCCTGATTGTAATTGTGTTTGTGCTATTAAGTTCAGCATATCACGAGCATTATATTTACGTTTCATAATGTTCTCATTAGCAACAAATTCGTCATAATATTTTTGCTAAATCTATATCATCTAATACTAGACCGTACTCTTCATAGATTGAATGTGGTCCAAACATATAGAAGTCTTTATTTTCACGTGCTAAATCAAAAGAATAATGATGGAACGATAATACCAGTAGAAATAGTTGGTAAACGTAATTCTTCATCGGCATTAACTTTTTTTAGTATCTAAAAAAATTCTAATACATCATAGTGGAAGATGTTTAAGTACACAGCTCCAGCCCCAGGACGTTGTCAAGTTGATCTGCATATGCAAAACCTTGTTCTAAAGATTTAGCTACAGGAATAACCCCTTTTTGCCACACCTTTAATTCCTTTAATACTTTCTCCACGTGCACGAAGTTTAGATAAGTTTATCGCTACCCCTCCACCAATTTTAGAAAGTTGTTTTTGCTGTAGAATCAATGTAGTTTATAGAATTTAGTGAATCTCCTACTTCTAATAAGAAACAAGATACTAATTCTCCACGACGACTTCTTCCTGAGTTTAGGAAAGTAGGAGTCGCTGGTTGAACTACGTTGCTCTAACATAGAAATCATAAGTTCTTTAGCTAAAGAAACATTTCCATCTGCTAAATACATGGCTACTATAAATACGTGTTGATTATAGTTTTCTAAATATTGTTTTTTTATCATTTGTTTTTTTAATGCATAGTCTTTATAGAACTTACTTGCTGCCATATAACTTTTTGAACTCAAATTTATAATTAGCTGCAAGTTCTAAACATTCAACAATTTCATCTTCAATATATTTATCAAAAATATTATAATAGTAGTTTTTCTTCTACTAAGTATCTTAATCTCTTAATTTCAGAACTAAACTTTACTGTTTTATAGTCTACTTCACGAAGAAACTCGGCAATAGCTTCTTGATCTTTTTCTAATCTAAAGAAGCCATTATCTCCACGCTTTGTGACTTCATTATTTAATTCTATATGGTTAAATTTTTCCATTTTCTACACTCTCCAAATAAATTTTCTTGAATTTTATTAAGTCTTTTGTATTTCCATGTAATTCTATCTTCATAAGTAAAGGAACATCATACTGCTCACTTATTGTATCAGCAGCCTTTTGCGAATCTATTACCCCAATTTTTATTTCCACTACCTACTACACCTTTTTAAATATTTATTATTTTTTTCTCTAAAAAAATCTTTCAACATCTTCAGGAACTTTTCCAAAAACCAATAGTAGGTGTTATCAATATATAATCAAAAATCAACCTCATAATCTATTTCCCATAAATCAATTACATCTTCTTCTGGAATCTTACATGTCTATAAATCTTTTTACAATTTCCTGTTAATGAAAAATACTATTACTTTCATTTTTTTCTCACTCTCCCACAAAAAAATATTTCCAGATTATTTCCCGGAAATTTCTAACTTAGTAAATATTATACACTTAAATATACATTTTTTTCAATATCAAAAACTTACTTTTTACCAATCAAAATATTTGTAAAAAGTTCTTACTTTTTAACATTATTATTTATCATTACTTTCACTTTTTTTAAAAAAGTATTAAAAAAATTTCAAAAATTATTTTTAGCTACACAAAAAGTATAAGTGTAAAAAACTTCTTGTACACTTATACTTTTATTAAATATTAATTATTTATTTTATCATTTGTTCTTCTTGCAAACTCTGAAAAACTGAAATTTATCAACTCTATGTCGGCTTTCATTATAGTGAAGAAAATCTGTTCCTCCGTGTATATATCACTTCTTAAAAACAGCGATATGAGCATGACCATTCAGATCAATATACCTTATATCTTCATCATTAACCGGCTCTATTTTAAAATCTTTGTTCCCATAAGAAATTTTAATCCCCAAATCATTTTCTAAATAATTATATAGTGAATCTTTTGCTTTTTTTCTGTAGGTAGTTCATCTATTATACTCTTTTTTTAATATAATCTTTATCTAAAAATCACAGCTTCACCATTGATTATTCTTTGACGAACCAAGTAAATAACTCTTTCACCTCTTTTTTTAACAAACCTTGTTTTATTAGAAATTCTGGTGCATCAATTTCTGTATTTTCTATTACCCTAGTTTCTATTTCATTATTTAAAAAAATTCATGACGTTCTTTGAAGCTCATAATGCCTGTTACAGGTAATCTGTATTTATGGACATCTAAAAACAATTGAGCCTTTACCTTGAATTTTATGAATATAACCATTCTCTAGCAATAATAATAAAGCCTTTCTAATAGTTTCCCTAGATACTCCATACTCTCTAGCTAAATCATTTTTCACTAGGTAGTAAACTATTAGATCTATATTGCCTGTTTTCTATCTTTTCTTTTTAACTCTAAATAGATCTTAAAAAAACTTATTCATGATTTCCCCCAAATAGTTAATTATACCCCTATTTTATCACAAATTACTGCAATTACAAATATTTTTTTACTCAAAAATCTTTATTTTTACGAAATAATTTGTTAAAAAAATTGTAAATATGTAAACCGAAATTTTTTTAAACGTCTTATCTCTTCTATTCTTTTTCTAATACTAATTATGCATATTTATGCTATAATATGCAATGGAGGTTGCTCTATGAAAAAAATTTTTTTAACAATATTTTTTTATAACTATACAGTGTTTCTCACTGTTTATAAGTTCAATTCTTGCAATAATCTTTTTATGTTTGTTTTGATTTGAACTTCTATAAAGATTTCTATCAAAAAGAAAAACTTAACAAAAAAACCATAGGAACTACTAGCGATAATTTAATTACTAATACTCAGAATTTACTAAATTACTTAAATAAAAAAAGAACAATTAAGTACAGATTGGTTTTCTCAAAAAGATATACTACATATGGTAGATGTCCAAAATCTATATACACTAAGCCATAATATTATGGTTTACTGCATTATAACTTTTATAGTATGCACTATAATAATAGTTTTAATGTTAAAAAAAGCAAGCATTACTAAAAAAATAACTAAAATTTTCAATAAAAGTACTTATATTATTTATTTTTAGTAATTGGCGGACTTTCCGCAGTCATAGCCTATAACTTTAATTCATTTTGGATTAAATTCCATACTACTATTTTTTTACTAATGATCTTTGGCTTTTTAAGTCCAAGTGAATCTAATTTAATAAAAATGGTTCCTGAAGAATTCTTTTATTAGTTTAATTACAAAAAAATTATAATCTATATACTTATATTATTTGTTGTAATATTTATTGGTAATATTATTATTAGAAAAAAACTAACAAAAAAACAGTACTAAAAAAATTTTTATTTGTACATATAATATGATATAATTGATTTTACCATTAAACAAAGAGAACAAAGGAAAGGAAGCACAATGGCAGAAAAAGATAAAAAAATGTTATTACAGAAGATAAAGTAACGTTTAGAGTATGTGATGATTGTTTAGGTGTAAACTTAAAAAAACATTAATACCTAAACTAAAGAAAAAAAGCACCCAATGCAGAATTTATTATTGGTTTGCCAATCATATTGTGGACCTGGAAGAACACAGACTTTTACACTTGTAAATAGCAGAATTTGTATTGCTGATACAGAAGTAGAACTTATGCCACTAGTTGATGAAAAAAACTTCGTGATCGCATGAGTGCAGAAGATGAAGAAAAAAATATAGAAAACGTCTTGAACGTCGACTAGAACGTACTTTCTATTTTATTATTCCAGAAAAATATTACGGTTAAACTTGGCGAAGATGTTGCTATTAATAAAGAAGGCATTATCGCAAGAAAAAGCAGGAAAAATCTTATTTAGAAAAATCTTATCATTGAAAAGCAACTTCGATAAAGATACTCCTGGTACATATGAAGTTGTTTATAAAGTAGAAATAGATGGAAAAAGAACATAAAAGAACTCGAACAATTACAGTAACTGAATAAAACTACAAAGGAGAACTTAGACAAAAAAACTCTAAGATCTCCTTATTTTTTTAATTTTTCTAATTAAGTAAAGATTATCTTATTACACATTACACTACTCTATCTCATATAACATATACACTCGTATCACATATATGTCAACCTTATTTTTGTATTCATCTTAATTTTTAAAAAAATATTGTTTATATTATTCTTGAAAAATAACGTTTTACTTTTTAAACAAAATGTGTTATAATATAAGTAAATAAATATAGGGGTGGAGGTTTTAATTATGGAAAAATAAATACTCTAAAAATATTAGTCGCTGTCGATGGTTCAAAAACAAGCTGAATGGGCTTTCAAAAAAATGCAGTTGCTATTGCTAGAAGAAACGAAGACGCTGAATTATACATCGCTTCTGTTATAGACGCAACAATTGCTACTTCTGGACTATCAGATCCTTATATCTTTAACTCATTCTACAAACGTACTAAAGAGTTAGTTGATAGTTATGTTGAAGCTGCAGAAAAAGATGGGCTTACTAAAGTTTTTCGGAATCGTAGAACAAGGTATCCCTAAAAATCGTTCTAAGTGAAGATATCGTTGATGAAAAAAGGTATCGACTTAGTAGTTTGTGGTTCTTCTGGATTAACTGGATTCAAACGTATGCTTATGGGATCAGTTTCTGAGGGTATTGTTCGTTACGCTAAATGTGATGTAATTATCATAAAACAACGCTCTATCCCTGAAGATTTTGAAGCTGCTATAGCTAAAAAAATTCCAAGAAGATCAAGAATAATCTAGGCAAGAAAAAAATAGCAAGAATCCTTAGTATAATTATACTAAGGATTCTTTTTTTAATATTTTTTTACATTTAAACTATTATAGTTTAATGCTGCAAGCTGAACTGAATTTGGTCCAAAGTATTTTTACATAATCATGTAACTGTTGTATATCATTATACAGAAATACTTTATCCCCTATTTTTTCCTTTTCAGAAATCTCAACAACTAAGTGACTCATCATTGTTGCATAGATATCTTTTTCTTTATTATTTATAATGCATGTATTCCCTCTAAGTCTATCTCTTAAAATACCATCACCATAGCCAATATTTACTACCCCTACTTTTTTATCCTTTTCCGCTATATAAGCATTAGAATAACCAATACATTCCCCTTCTTTTAAATCTACTATATTGACTATCTCTCCATAAACAGTAATTGGATTTTTTATTACTAGATTTGGTAACGCAACTGAATATTGTTTAACATCATAAGGTAATGCCCCATATAAAATTATTCCTAGCCTTTGATGTGTTGTTTTTTCAAATGCACCATCTCTTAAGAAAGATGCACTATTTTGTAAATGGACTACTTCAAAATCATGAATTTTTAATGCTTCTTCTAATACTTTTAATGCAAGCTCTTTTTTTCTTTTTTTCATAAAACCCATCGAATTCATCTGCAAACGAAAAAGTGTGACCAAAAATCCTTTTTAGATTTAAATTGTTTTCTTTACAAAAAAATTAATTATTTCTAATACTTCATCTAGTGTTTTTGGCCCCAGCTCTTCTCATACTACCAGCAAATTCTAATTGTAATGTTAAATCTCGTAATTCATCTATATTTTTCTTTTAAATAATCTAAATTAGCTATATTAACTTCTATATCATATTTTCTTACCAATTCAAAAATCTCTAGTTGGATTTAATAAGAAAATACTAACTTTCTCTCTAATGTTTCTCTAATAATTTTGCACTCTTCTTCTTTTGTAGTAGCAAAATAATTTATTCCAACTTCGGAAAAAAATTTTTGACACATTCTTTTTAAGTCCAAATTATAAGCATTATTTTTTTACAACAGCAATAATATCTTGGGCTTCTTTTTTTAAGTTTATAGCGTTTTTGTTTAATATTATGATAATTTATCTCTATTGTTGCCATAGCTCTCCTAACTATATAATAAATTGGCTTTCCACCACTCTACAATATTATTATTTTTTTATTATAATACTCTATTAATCCTAGGTAATATTTCACACCTGTTGCTAATATTTTTTCATCAAAATTAAAAGTAGGTGTATGCAGTCCAGAAATAAAGTCTTTTTCTTCATTTCTTAGTCCTAGAAAACTATAATTTATTGGTGATAATCTACTGAAGAATGAAAAGTCCTCTCCATATAAGTATGCCTCTTCTAATTCAATATAAGAAATCTCTTTATTACTAACTACTTCACACATTACTTCATATAGGTTTGAATCATTAATAACAGCCGGGTATCCTTCAGCAAACTCTACCCTTATTTCTGCACCAGTAAGATACTCTAAACCTTTTTTAGTATCTAGAATAGCTTTTTTTATAATTGCTAAATCATGCATACTATAAGTACGAATAGTTCCTTCCATATAAGCATTTTCTGCAACTACATTCATAGCATCTCCACCATACATTTTTCCGATATGAATAATATTAGTGTTACGAGCTTTTGTATGTAATGCATTTAGTTTTAACATTTCTTGGAAAAACATTGTCGCAACATTTAGCGCATCTATACCAGTATTTTTAAGCCCTACATGAGCTGCTTTACCTTTTATGTATATTCTATACTCATTTGCACTAGCCATTATTTCATTTGGTTTAGAAACAATATGATTCTCAGGGTAATCTGGATTCATGTGCAACGCATAACTTGCTAATATATTGAATGGCGTAAAATCAAAGTCATCGATTAATAAATTACCACCACCAAATGTTTCTTCAGCTGGTTGAAAGACAAAGATACTATTAACATATGTATCATTGTTTTTATAATAATCTGCTGCTTCTATAACACTTCCTAATAACATTGTTGTATGTCCATCATGACCACATGCATGCATTACACCATCTGTTTGTGATTTAAAATCAATATTATTCTCCTCTTGAATAGGTAGTGCATCTATATCTGCTCTGTAAAGAACTGTATCTTTTAGTCTCGTTATTAGCATTTAATATAATTACTAATCCTGTTTCTAATGTTTCTTTTATAACCTATTCCATACCCATCTAAAAACAGAAATTAGAAATTCTTTTGTTTTGTATTCTTTTAAAGATAATTCTGGATTTTGATGTAAATGTCTACGCCAAGTTTTTTTAAGTTTTCTTCTGTTATTATTTTCATTCTCTCATCCCACTTTTAACTATAAGTTTCTAAGTTCAGCTATAATATCAACTTTTTTTCCCCTGCTACTTCATCACGAGTTTTAATTACTTTTAGCTGGTACCCCTGCAACTACTGTTCCAGGTTCAACATCTTTTTGTAACTACACTACCTGCAGCTACTACTGCATTATCACCCTATTTGAACACCTTCTAATATTACTGCATTTGCCCCAATAAGAACATTATTTCCTACTCTTACTGGAGTTGCATTAGCTGGTTCAATAACTCCAGATAGGACTGATCCCGCACCGATATGTGAGTTTTCTCCAACTTCTGCACGTCCACCTAAAATAGCATTCATGTCGATCATTGTATTTTTTTACCGATTTTTGGCTCCTATATTAATAACAGCCCCCATCATAATAACCGCATTATCACCAATACTTACGTGTTCACGAATTGAACATCCTGGCTCTATACGAGCATTAAACTGAGTTAAATCTATCATTGGTACACCACTGTTACGACGATCATTTTCTAAACGATAATTTTTTTACCGCTTCTTTATTATTTTCTAAAAAAATGCTGTCCAATCTTCTAAATCAGCAAAGATAACTTTTTGAATTACCTTCTCCAAAAAAACTTCTAAAGTTTCTGGAAACTCCACAGCTGTATTAAAGTTCACATATACTTTAACGGGTGTTTTTCTTTTTTTGATGTTGCTATAAATTTAATTATCTCTTCAGTTGATTTCATTACTATCTCCTATTTATATTTATATTTTTACTATTCTATCTTTTTTTATTCTATACCTAGTACATCTTTCATAGAATAAAGTTTTGGTTCATCAGTATTATTTAACCAATTAGCTGCAGTTACTGAACCTTTAGCAAACATTTTTTTACTTAGTGCAGTGTGTTTGATTTCTATAACTTCATCTTCACCTGCAAATATAACTTCATGTTCACCTACTATTGTTCCACCACGAACTGCATGAATACCTATTTCTTTTTTTCACCGCGTTTCATATCCCCGTGACGTCCATATACTTTATTGTATTCATCAGCATCTTTAACAGCATTTACTAACATTTTAGCTGTTCCACTTGGAGCATCTACCTTTTTATTATGATGTTTTTCTATTACTTCTATATCATAACCTAGTAGTAATTCACTAGCTTTTTTTACTAATTCTACTAAGACATTAACACCTAAACTATAGTTACCAGCATATACTACTCCCACTTTTAGTTGCTAGTTCATCTATTAAAAACTAATTCTTCTGGTGTATGTCCAGTTGTAGCTACTACTACTTTTTGTTAGTGTTCTAGAAGCATACTCTACTAAATCAGCAGTTCCTGCATGATGTGAAAAATCTATAATCACATCAGCAACTTTCTCTAAGTCTGTATAACTTGTATAAGTTGGAAAAACTTCTTCTAAAGCATGTTGTCCGACACCTGCAACTATTTCTATATCAGTACTTTCTTGGATATAATTTTTTAATACTTGGCCCATTGTTCCATTATATCCACTTAATATTACGCGCATATTTATTCTCCTTGTAATGAATTAAGTCTTGCAATCTCTTGTTCAAGTTTTGTAGCTAACGTTGGGGCTACATGTGTCATTGGTAGACGATAGTGACAAGCTGATTTACCAATTAACTCTACACATTTTTTAACTGGCATTGGATTAGGTTCAGCAAATAACATGTGAATAAAGTCTAAATATTTTAGTTGTAAAGCAAATGCTTTATCTACTTGTCTTTCTAAAGCATATTTACACATTTCATGTGTTGCTTTTGGATAAATATTCGCTAAAACTGAAATAGTTCCTTTACCTCCAGCTAGAATAATAGGTACATTAATATCATCATTACCAGAGTAGATATCTATTTTATCTCCTACTAAATTCCTAACAGCTAAAGTATGAGCGATGTCTCCCACTGCATCTTTATAAGCTACGATATTTTTATGTTGAGATAAATGTAAGATTGTCTCTGGTGCCATTACTTGACCAGTTCTTCCTGGTACATTATATAATACAATCGGTAAGTCGACACTATTAGCTATTGCTTCAAAGTGTTCAATTAAACCTTGTTGACTAGTTTTAATATAGTAAGGTGTTACTACTAATAGTGCATCTGGTCCTAATTTTTCTATTTCTTTACTTAATCTTATTGAGTGTGCTGTATCGTTAACCCCACTACCAGCGATTACTGGTATACGTCCTGCTACTTTTTTAATAGCGAAATCAATAACTGCTACTTGTTCATCATCCGGCATAGTTGAGCTTTCTCCTGTTGTACCCGCTACGATAATTGCATCCGTTCCTTCAGCAATTTGAAATTCTATTAGTTCTCCAAACGTATTATAATCTACACTTCCATCTTCAAAAAAATGGTGTTACTATTGCTACTCCGCTTCCTGTATAAATTGTCATAATCTTGTCTCCTTGTTATTTGTATTTTTTTTATTAAATATCTTGTCTTATTAAATCTTCTAATGTTTCGCCTTTAATTACCAGTCTACTAGTTCCATCTTTAACAAAAACTACTGGTAACTTTGGTAATCTATTGTAATTGCTACTCATACTGTAATTATATGCTCCTGTAGATGGTACTATCAGTAAATCACCTTGCTCAGCCTTAGGTAATTTAGTATCCATTACTAGCATATCTCCTGATTCACAACATTTCCCAGCAACTGTATAAACAGTATTTGCATCGGCATTCATCTTATTAGCAAGTGCTGCTTCATATTTTGCTTTGTATAATGCATAACGCGGGTTATCTGCCATACCTCCATCTACGAAGATATACTCACGTCCGGCAAAAGTCTTCTTAACTCCACCAACTGTATATAATGTGCTACCAGCATTACATATTAAACTTCTACCTGGTTCGATAACTACTTTTTCTAATTCTAAACCGAAGTTTTCACTTTCAGTTTCTATTACTTTTATATATTCTTGTAAAAATTCCCCAAGTTCAAATGGTTTATCCTCTTCAGTATAGTAAACACCAAAACCACCACCTAGATTTAATACTTTAATAGTAAGTTTTAACTCTTCTTCTACTCTTCTACTAAACTCCATTACTACCTTTGCAGCTTCATAAAATGAAGATTTCTCAAATATTTGAGATCCGATATGAGAGTGGAAACCTAAAAAGTTTAGATTACTTTTGTCCATTAATATCAGCTATTAAATCAAAGATAGTTTCATCATAAACTGAATATCCAAACTTAGAATCATCTTTAGCTGTTTTAATATACTCATGTGTATGTGCATCTATTCCTGTATTGATTCTTAATAATACATCAACAGTCTTTTTGCTTTCTTTAACTAAATCATTAATCATTTCATATTCGTAGTCATTGTCAATTACAATAGTTCCTACACCTACTTCAATGGCATATTTTAACTCTTCACGAGTTTTATTGTTTCCATGGAAATATGCTTTTGACATATCGTATCCTGCTTTATAGGCTGTATGTATCTCTCCTAAAGATACAACATCTACTCCTAATCCTGCACGGTTAGCTATTCTTAAGACTTCTAAACAGCTAAATGCTTTTGATGCGTATAGAACTTCTGTTTTAAACTTTTCACTTTTGAAATTAGAGATAAATGTATCACATTGATTTTCTAACATGTTTTCATCATAAACATAAAGTGGTGTCCCATACTTTCGCCTTAGTTCACTTACCATGATACCCGATATTGCAAGTTCATTATTTTCTACTGTCATTCCATTAAAAAGTTTCATTTGATTATCTCCTGTATTTTATATAAAAAATAGACCACAAGAACAAAAGGTTCTTGCAGTCTAGTTTATAATTCTATACTCATCCTCTTGCCCTTATTATAAAAAGCTCACCATGAAGAAAATGGGCATTTTCTAATGACAGTGTTATGCCTATTCGACATAACCCCAGTGACACAAAATCACTTCGGCGATGCTACCTTTTAAATTAGTCATCGCGGCCTCTTTTTATAATACTTATCTATTTACGTTATCAAAATCATATCACACATGAAAATCAATGTCAAGAGTTTTCTGAAAATTTATCAGAATTAAGGAAAAAATACCTATATGGTTGCTTCAAAAAGTTATTAATAATATTTTTTTATATTTTCTTTATCCTATATTCTTTCCCATACCATAAAAATATTCTTTTTCCTTCGTTATTTCATCAATGCTAGTACTTTCAATTTTAAATCCTTCTTTTTTTATAAAAAACTTATAGCTCTAGTATTTTTTTGATATACATTTAGATGTAATCTTTCTTTTTTTCTCCTTTACAAAGTCTAGTAATGATTTTCCTAGGCCTCGTGATTGAGCCTCACTATTAATAAATATACCTTCAATATGTTCTTCATTAATACCTATAAAAACCATAAACTTCATTATTTTCAACATAAACATATACTTCTGATTCCAATAACATTCCTTTTACTAATTCATAATTTTTTTCTTCCAATATTGTTCATCTATAAACCAATGTGCCTGTATATTAGTATTTAACCATAAATTAGCAACACTATCTATATCATCCTTATATAATTTCCTAATCACAGTTTTCCCCTCTCAAATTCGCTATAATATTCTTCTTAGTTGATTATAACACATATACTCTAGTATGCTCCATTTTTAAAAAAATCTACTAGCTTAGATTACTAGTGTATTATTTAGAATAGTTGACTATCAACTAAAAAGAAGATAATATATTAATAATAAGAAAAATAAGAACTAAATAACTAAATCAAAGGAAAATAAAAATATGATTGAATTTTCAAGCAAAGATGACTTAAATAAAAATTATTAGCGAAAAATACTATTACAATTATTCAATACGGTGCTGCAACATGTATGCCATGCCACTCTATAAAAAAATAAAAATAACTACGTGGCAAGAAAAATCATAAAGATGTAGCAGCTTACTATATCTCTTTAGAGGAAAATATGAAATCGCTGCTCAACGAGGTATTCTTTCAGCACCAACCGTAGAAGTATACATTAAGGGAAAAACTTTCTATTCAAAAAAAGTGGATACTTTAGTCTTGATGAAATACTAGATAAAGTTAGTAGTATTAGTGGACAGATATAATAGAACTAGAAAAATAGCGTAACAGCCTTATTGCTGCTACGCTATTTTTACTATTAGATTACTACAAATACTTTAACTATTTCTTTTACTATTTAAAAAAATTATATTATGTTTAGTAATATATAACACTTGTAAGTGTAAGTTATTTTTCATTTATTTTTCAATAATTTTTCGTTTTATTTTCTATAAATGTTCATTTATCCTTAAATTTTTAAGTATATTTATGTTATAATTTTCAGTAAGCGTTTTTTTAATGCAAATATAATTTTTTTGGAGGATATTATTTATGAGAATAAGATCATCAAAAAGTAGTAGTATTTCTACTTACGTTCTTTATTCTATTATCACAAGTCTTTACATCTTCATTTGCACTTGCTGATAATAAAGTTCCTTTTACTATTTTTCCATACTAATGACATGCATGGTCGTCTTGGTTATGAAGAATATAAAGGAACACCGACTTCTTTCGGTTCTGCTCGTGAAAAAGGCACTTATCGATAAAGAAAAAAACAAGAAAAATCCAGATAGAACTGTAGTTACATTGGATGCTGGGGATGCATTCCAGGGCTTACCAGTTTCAAACCAGTCTAAAGGAGAAGATATGGCAAAAAGCTATGAATGAGATTGGTTATAAAGCTATGACTGCGGGTAACCATGAGTTCGACTTTGGGTTAGATACTGTAGAAAAAAATATAAAAATAACCCTCAAAATGGTGGTTGGTTAAACTTCCCTATGGTTTCTACAAACGTATACAAAGATGGAAAACGTCTATTTGAACCATCTACTATACTAAACGAAAAATGGTGTTAAAATTGGTATTGTTGGGGTTACTACTCCTGAAACAGCAACAAAAACTAACCCTACAGGAATCCAAGGTGTGACATTCACAAAACCTATTCCTGAAGTTACTAAAGAAATATCAAGAATCAAAGATCAAGTAGATTTTATAGCAGTTCTTGCTCACCTAGGTGATGATACTACTACTATTGAAGATGAAAAAAAGGATCTGCACTTGCAGCTGCATTAAGAGCAAATCCTCTATTTTCAGGAATTTCTATTCTTGTTATAGATGGACACTCTCACCAACTTATTCAAGATGAGAAGAGCTCTCCAGTACACCACGTACAAGCAAAAATCTTACCTAGAATATATCGGAAAAAAATGACTTTCGATTACAATAAAGATACTAAGAAAATTGAAAAACTTCAAATCTATTATGTTGTCAGCAAAAGATAATGCGAAAGACTTAACACCAGATGCAAAAAGTTGAGAAAAATCGTAAAAGCTGCACAAAATGAATTTGCTGCTAAAGGAAGTGTTGTTGTAATCGACAAATCTCCTTATACATTAGAGGGAACTAGTGAAAAATGTTCGTACTAAAAGAAACTAACCTAGGTAACTTAATCGCTGATGCACTTTACAACTCAACTAAGTTCGATCATGAAAGTGACTTCGCTGTAACAAACGGTGGCGGTATCCGTACTACTCTTAGCAAAGATTTACCTGTTACTGTTGGAGATATTATAAAAGTTATGCCATTCGGTAACCAACTTACTCAAATCCAAGTTAAAGGTTCTGATGTTAAGAAAAATGTATGAACACTCATTAAGAGCTCTTATAAATGAAAAAGATGGTAAAGAAGAACTTGACGCTCAAGGAAAACCACAACTAGGAAGCAACGGTGGATTCTTACAATCATCTAGCTCTATTAAAGTTGTTTTTGATCCACATAGAAAAGCTGGAGATAGAGTTCTTTCTATCCACGTTTTTAAATAAAAAAACTGGTGAATTTGAACCACTTGATCCTAATAGAACATACTATGTTGCTACAAACGACTTCTTAGCTGTTGGTGGTGACGGTTATACAATGTTAGGTGGAGCTCGTAATGAAGGTGGCGCTACAATGGATGATGTTGTTGTTAACTATATTAAACAACTTTCTCCTGAGCAATTCCTTGCTTACCAAGATCCATTCCCATACTCTCGTATTATTCCAGGTATTAAACCATTTGTTCCAGAAACAAAACCAGCTAACCCTGTTAACGATGGTAATATAATTACTGATAATAATGGTGTTAGTCACCAAACTGGACAACCTGCTATTCAAGATGCACTTCCTGAATATAAAGTGGAAGATAGTACTATTGTTAACCCTAATATTGACAAAAGTAACTTACCCACAAGAAAAATATCAAACAAAGTAATACTAACAATAACAATAATACTAGTACTAATACTATCAATAACAATAATGTTAATAATAAAGAAGTAAAACACTTCAGAACAGCTAGTGCTATTAAAGGAAATGTTAAAACATTACCAAATACAGGTACTACTACTGATGCTTCAATGGTTGGTCTAGGACTATTAGCTGCAACATCTCTAGTTATTTCTAGAAGAAAAAGCTAACAAATAATATTCAACTTTGAAGAAGTAACTTATACATAAGTATAGGTTGCTTCTTTTTTTATTAAATTAATATATTGATTTTTCAGAAAAAAACATTGTGTAAAATTAGGTTTTGTATATACGAGAAAAATTGTCTATTCTTCGTTCTATAATAAAAATTTTTAACAAGGAGATTTTTTTGATGGAAATACTTATTACAATATCTGTTTTTTTATTACACTAGTTATAATAGGTTCTTTTTTTAAACAAATATATACCTAGAATTCCAGCAGCACTTTTTCCAAATTATATTAGGATTCTTGGTATCTTATTTAGCTATTCCGCTTCATTTTGAATTTGAATCCGAAGCTTTTATGGCTTTTAATTATCGCACCACTATTATTTACAGATGCATACAAAGCATCACGTAGTGAGCTTTGGCTTTATAAAAAGGCCTATTGTTTACATGGCTGTAGGTTTAGTAATTACAACGGTAGTAGTCGTTGGTTATTTTATTAATTATATTATTCCATCTATATCTTTAGGTGCTGCATTTGCACTAGCCGCTATCCTGTCACCTACCGATGCAGTAGCGGTAAAATCTATTACAAAAAGGTATGAAGTTGCCAAAAGGACTAATGTCCATTTTAGAAGGAGAATCACTTCTTAATGATGCTGCAGGTATCGTATCTTTTAAAAATAGCTTTAGCATCTATTATTACTGGAACTTTCTCACTTTCTAGATCTTCTAGAGAATTTTTTTATTACTGCGATTGGAGGAATGGTTTTAGGTGTTTTAATTGGTTTTAATAATTGTTTCTATAAAACTTGTTAATAGGAAATACTTAAATACTGAACCTAGTATACTGGTAATTATCCAAGTAATATTACCGGTAGCAACTTACTTCATTGCTGAAGAATTCCATCTTTCAGGAATTATTGCAGTAGTTTTTGCCGGAATATTACTTAATTTCGAAAGATATCTTAGACAAGGTGATTCATTAGATAACCAAGCAGTAGTATCAATTAGTTATAATCAGGATACAATTTCTTATGTACTTAACGGTTTTGTGTTTGTATTATTAGGATATTTATTACCTGGTATATTTAGAAATATGATTACTTATCCTGACCTTGACGTTCAAACTGCTATGTTCTATGTTATTTTTAATCACTATTGCATTAATTATAACTAGATTTACTTTTTGTTTATATTTTTTTATGTATCATTTCAGCAGCATACATTTAAAAACTTCACGTAATATTGTTGAATTTTTTTAAAAACTAAACAACTTGATGTTGGAAACTATAGTAGACTTGAATATGCATTGATTACATCATTATGTGGTATTCACGGAACAGTAACTTTAGCAACTGCCCTTATGATTCCATTAACTATTGGAACTACAGGTGAGCCCTTCCCTCTTCGTAATGCTATATTATTTATAGGTAGCGGTGTTGTCTTACTTAGTATGATAATAGGAACAATATTCTTACCACTTATTATTAAAGTTGAAGATGAAGAAACAGAATATATAAATAATGCACGCAGTATAGTATTAAATGATGTAATTAATGAGCTACAAGAAAAAAATATTACAATAAACTTAATAGCGATTCTGAAAGAATGGGTTATGCTGTGGCTATAAAAAAATTACAAGAACAACAAATATACTTTTGTAATAATAGAACGGAATTAATTAAATATAATAAGCAGCTTGCTAAACTAGTTAGAAAAAGCAGAACAGGAAAAAAAGTTAATGAAGTACTTGCCAAATATGATAATAATAGATTTTTTTAAAACGAGTGTTTGAAGTAAAGGGATTGGCGTTTAAGAAAACTAGTTACTTACTCAGTCTACAAACAATTATTTATAACCTTACGCCTAAGCTTTCTAGAAAAAAACATTTAAGAGACTATTAGTTGTTCTTAATTTAATTAGAGAAGCAGAATCTGACAAAAAAATTCAAACTTATACGGAAAAAAATCTTCAAAAAAAGATTAAAAGAAAATGAACAGATTAGAGTTCAAGTTCAATCTTTTACTAAAGATATGGCAGAAATAATAAATACTCTTACTTATAACGCAATGGACATACTAGAAGAACAACGAACAAAAGAAAACACTCTTGTAGTTGATTTTTCTTAAAAAATATTTATGATAATTTTGATTATACTCTTTATAATGTTCCTTCAGATAGTTATATCGAAGAATCAAGAGAATTTGAAACTGAAGCAATTCATATGCAAAAAGGTTAGATTTAAAAGCATTAAGACTTAAACGTAAAATCGAACATAGTGAAGCCGATAAGATTTTTACGTGATCTTAACTATAATGAGGCACTATTATATTCAAATATTGAAGAATAATAAAAAAATACGAGTTAAAAATTCAAATCTTTAAGTTGATTAGATATTTTATACTCGTATTTATTTTATTTTTAAACAATTTTTTTAAGTGAAAATAAAGGTTTATTTCTTACGATTTTTTTCATTTCCAAGAAACTCTCTCATTTCTTTTTAGACATTTACCTGCATTTTTTTACAACAAAGTTAAAACTACCTGCACTTTTTTTGTATCTATAAAAAAATCCTCTAATATATTTATCACGGAAGAACATTTGAGCACGAACTCGCTCTATTTCTCCCCACGGTATTTGGATATAATCTTCTGGATTTCTTTGATTATAAAATTCAAAAGATTTATCTCCTACTAATACATCACCGTGTTTATTACCAAGAGAACCAGTTAAACAGTTTGCCTTAGTCGTATAAATGACCTTCTTACTCATCGAAACTACCATTTCAACACCTCCAATTCACGTAAATTTTTCTTTAAAAATAAATACTCTATTTTATTTATATCAAAATAATTATACTATATTATAATAAAGAAAAAAAGGGTTGAAACTTAATTGTTCCAACCCTTTTAATAAATATTACATTAATTTTGCTAAGTGAGCTAAAATACCTAATGCGAATAATCCAAAGATAATAGCTACTGGGCTTACTTTACGTTTTAATAACCACATACATGCGAATGTTAATATTAACGCTGCAAATCCAGGGATAAGTTGATTTAAGTTATCTTGTAATGTAGTAACTTTTTCTGGAGTTAATGAGAAGTCTCCACTTGTTGCTTTTGTTACGATATCTTGTAATACTCCACCTGTTACGTGTTCTTTTTCTCCTGGGAAGTGAATATACGCCTTATCAGCTAATTGAACTTTAGAAACTACTAATGGGAATTTGATATTAGTCCAACGCATTACTAATACCCCCATTACAAACATACCTAGGATAGATGCTCCTTTAGTAATAGTTTGTAAGACTCCACCTGAAAGGTCACTTGTAATTTCTGAACCTTTTTTGTACCCAAGTTCTTGAGTATACCATAAGAATCCTATACGGATTGCGTTCCATGCGATAAAGAAGAATAATGGAGCGATAATTGATCCACCTGTTGCAAGTGACGCTGCGATAGCTCCAAGGATAGGACGTACAGTAAACCAGAATACTGGATCCCCAATACCTGCTAATGGTCCCATCATACCAACTTTAACACCTTGAATTGCTGAATCTTCGATTTCAGCTCCATTTGCTTTATCTTCCTCAAGAGCAAGTGTTACCCCTAGGATAGGTGCTGCAATATATGGGTGTGTGTTAAAGAATTCTAAGTGACGTTTTAATGCTGCTGAAGCATCTTCTTTATTTGGATATAACTTTTTAAGTGCTGGGATTAATGAGAATGCCCAACCACCATTTTGCATACGTTCATAGTTCCATGAACCTTGAAGGAACTGAGAACGTAGCATTACACTACGACGATCTTTTTTACTTAAAGTAATTTTTTTCTCTGTCATTTTTAGTTCCTCCTTATTAATAGTCGTTTAAGATGTCGCCTAATGGATCACCTGATGAAGAGTTACCTCCTCCACCACCTTTGTTTTTAGAAAGGTTTAGGTAAACTATAGCGATACATAATCCAATGATACCAATTGCGATAAGTGTTAATTGGCTAATAGGTGCTAATGCAAATCCTAAGAAGAAGAATGGCCATACTTCTTTTAGTTGCCATTAGGTTAATAACCATTGCAAACCCTACTGCTACTACCATTCCCCCACCAATTGTCATACCTTCTGTAAACCAAGCTGGTAATGACTCAAGCGCTTTTTGAACAGATGAAGATGGGATGAACATAAGTAATCCTGCTGGAATAGCTACACGTAATCCTTGACATGCAAGTGCTACATAGTGCCAAAATTCTACTCCACGGAAGTTCCCATTTTCAGCTGCATGGTCTGCTCTGTGCACGATAACAACTGATAAAGTACGAACGAACATAGTTAAAAACTAATCCTACTGTACCTAGTGTAACAGCTGTTGCAATCGCAATTTGACGACCAGTGTCAGAGAAGTCACCTGCTTTAATGAAAATAATTGCTGATGCTACTGATGCTAATGCTGCGTCAGGAGCAACTGCAGCCCCAATATTAGCCCATCCAAGTGCTAATAATTGTAGGGCACCACCTAAAAATAATACCTTCTGATAAATGTCCTGTTGCTAAACCGATTAATGAACAAGCAATAATTGGTTGGTGAAATTGGAATTGGTCCAAAATACTTTCCATACCTGCTAAAAATGCAACAACAAGGACTAAAATAATTGCTAGAATACTAAATTCCATAGTGTCCTCCTAATATAAATACTATTTAATTATAATTTTAAACCTTCACTAGCTTTTGCTTCAATAAGTTTAAATAAGTCTGAACGTGAATCATTAGATACTTTACGAACATCAAATTTAACACCTAAATCTCTAAGCTTTTTTTGAAAGTATCAACATCGTTTTGATCTACAGATAATACATTGTTAATTTGAACTTTACCTGCAGAGTGTGCCATAGAACCTACGTTAAGTTCTGGAATTTCTACACCTTTTTCAATAACTGAAAGTACCTCTTGAGGTGTTTCAAATAATAATAATGCTTTTGTATCACCAAAACGTGGATCATTATACACTTGAACAAGTTTATCAAGTGGTATTACATGAGCACGAACTCCTGGAGGAGCAGCTTGCTCAATAAGTTTTTTTACGTAGTTCATCTTTTGCTACATTATCTGAAACTACGATAATTCTGTTTGGTTGAGTTGCTTTTTGTCCAGTTAGTCGCAACTTGACCATGTAGTAGACGTGAGTCTAAACGTGCTAAAAACAAATTTAATTTTTTTCCATCTCCAATTACAGTACCTTCAGGGATTTCACCTTGAGGAGCCGCATTTGCAGCTGTTTCTGCTACTTCTGCTTTTTGGTTGTAGTTCTTCAGGACGAACTTTACATCCATCAATAGCAGTTGGAGTAATTGCTTTTGCAATTTCATGTGCTGTAGTCATTGTAAAACGACTAGCATATGCTTCGATTAACATTGGTAAGTTAAGTCCAGCTACGATAGCTCTTTTTTTCAGGAGCTTCTTCAAATAATTTATTAGCCTGGTTAAATGGACTTCCACCCCAAAGATCGACAAGGAAAAAGAATTTCTTCAGAGTCTACTTTAGCTATAGCTTCTTGAAGTTTTTCTTTTGCAAGTCATCTGGACCTTCACTAGGCATAAATACTACTGATTCTACTTTTTTTCCTGTTCACCGAAAAATCATAGTACCAGATTGTTTAATACCAGCAGCAAATTCACCGTGACTTGCGATGATAATTCCTACCATCTTAATACCTCCTTATTTATAAAAATATTTTTAATATGACGTGTATACGCTAGCATACTGTAAGATTATATCATTTTAATTTCGGTTTTGTAAATTGTTTGAACTACCTCCGCACCAAACATTGTATCCGCTTTTTTTCTGTTCATATTCTCATTTTCATTTTTACATAAATTTATAAAGTACCGGTAATATAATATATTTCACAACTTTTTTTATTTTTTTATTTGTTTTTAATTATAAATTCTCTCGAAATTCCAACTATAAAGAAAAATTGAGGTTTCTATTTTTCATAGATTTTCTTTATAGTTTTCATCAAAAAGCATCAAGTAACATTACGCTACTTGATGCGATATAAAAAAATTCTTATAATTTGTATGAGTGTTCTTTGAAATTACCTACTATTGTATTTACTGCAGTTACCGTAATAAACGCTTCTGGACAATTTTTTTAGCAACTAATTTTTTTAAGTAAAAACATTTCATTTTGTTGGATAACCACAATAATCATACGTTTTTTTCTTATGTGAATACCCACCTTCAACATCAATTACTGTTGAACCTCTGTGTAAAGTATTATTTATTACTTCCACCATTTTTTTCAGGATTATTACAAATAATAGTACATTGAATATAAGCAGAAAAATAGCTTTTTGTACGCCTTTCATAGTTTGATTACGTGCGAAGCTCATTACTAAGGCATACATAACATATTTTATATCGAAGAAAAATCCAAACTATAATGTATATAATTATGTCTTGAATTAAAAAAATACTGTTGGTAAATTAAATTTAAATCTATATGAAATAAATTTGCCTGTAATATCTGTTCCTCCTGTAGAAGCCCCTCCTACCAATAAACAACACATTGCAAGTCCAGAAATAATTCCACAAAATATTGCTGCAACTAAAGAATCTCCTAAGTGTACAGGAGTAATTAATTTTTGGCAAGTTATTAATAAGTAATGATGAGGTACTTATTACAAACACAGTTAATACCACAAATTTCTTACTTACATATTTGTATCCGATATAAAAACAACGGTACGTTAAGTAAAAAAATTGTGCAGTACCTATTTTTAATGCCAAATATTTTATTTAATACTAAACTTAAACCTAACGCGCCACCCGCACCTATATTATTTACAGGTATTAATAATCCTGCATATATAGAGAAAAAGCACCGTCCCTAGTATAAGTAGTATTATATTTTTTTGCTTCTTTATGTCTTTCTGTCGTATAAATAGTATCCGATAAATGCATTTCCTAATATTCCTTTTTGTATACTTATTTATATTGTAATATAAATAAAAAAATAAATCAAGAGATATGAAAATATAAATTAACAATTCATTTTATAAGCTTTTTTTGTGTTAAAAAATTTAAGTAATGAATTTTTTTATTTAGTACTTATATTTAATTAACCTTAAAAATTTTATTTTAGTAAAAAAATGAGATTTTTGAAATTTGTAAAGGAGAAAAATATGATTAAACTTTATAATACATTAACAAAAGCAAAAAGAGATACTTAAGACTATAGAAGAAAAATAAAAATAAAAAAATGTATGTGTGTGGACCTACTGTTTACAACTACATTCATATTGGTAACGCACGTCCTATTATTGTTTTTTTGACGTTGTACGTAAATATTTAGAACACAGTGGCTACGAAGTAGATTTCATCTCTAACTTTACTGACGTAGACGATAAAAATAATCAAAAGCTAGTAATGAAGAAGGAATTTCAACAGCTGAACTTACTAATAAATATATAGAAGCTTTCTTTAAAGACTATGATGCACTAGGATGTGCTCGTGCCACAAAAAAATCCTCGTGTAACAGAATATATGCAAGAAATTATTGATTTTATAGCCGACCTTATTAAAGAAGGTTTTGCTTATGAATCTAATGGAGATGTATACTTTAGAACTCGTAAAAAAAGAAGACTACGGTAAGTTAAGTAAACAATCTATCGATGATTTAATTAGTGGTGCACGTATTGAGGTTGGAGAGCATAAAGAAGATCCTCTAGACTTTGCTCTTTGGAAAAAAAGCTAAACCGGGAGAAGTAAAATGGGATAGCCCATTTGGAGAAGGTCGTCCTGGTTGGCACATAGAATGTTCAGTTATGGCAAAAAGAAACATTAGGTGAAACTATCGATATCCACGCTGGTGGACAAGATTTAACATTCCCTCACCACGAAAATGAAATTGCTCAATCTGAATGTCACAATCATGCTCCATTTAGTAACTATTGGATGCATAATGCGTTTATAAATATTGATAATGTGAAAATGAGTAAGAGTCTTGGTAACTTCCGTTTAGTTAAAGATATTATAGCTGAAATAGACCCTATGGTTCTACGTTTATTTATGCTTACAGTTCACTATAGAACGCCTATTAACTACACATTAGAAAAATATTGAACTAGCTACAACTAACTACGAAAAAAATTAAAAAACTGCTTATCAAAAATCTACAATTTAGATTAAATAATGAAACAACTGAAGAAGTTTTTAGATAAAGAAGTTGTTAATGCAGTAACTCAAGAATTAGAAAAAAATTTGAAGAATATATGCAAGATGATTTCAACACTGCAAATGCTCTTTCTTCTTGGTATGAGCTTGTTAGAATTTCTAACTCTTATACTTCAAAAAGAAACAGTAAATAAAAGAAACTCTAGAGCTTCTTAATGCTGCATTTGAAACATATAGTTCTATACTTGGAATTAATGTTAAAGAAGATAATAAAGCTTGATGATTCATATATCGAAAAATCTAATCGCAGAACGTGAGCAAGCACGTAAAAGATCGTAACTTTGCCCTAGCAGATAAAAATTCGTGATGATTTAAAAAGAACAAGGTATCGTTTTTAGAAGATACTAAACAAGGTGTACGATGGAAAAAACAATAACCTTTAAATTTACTGAAAAAAACTTTTCAAATCCTAATCAAATGCAAGCTTTAACACTTGCTTATATCGGAGATAGTATCTATGATATTATGAGTAGAGAATATGTTATGAAAAATCATCTTGGAAAAATAAATGAGCTTCATAAAAAAGTATCTACTATAGTATCAGCTCGTGCACAAGCTAGTTTTATGGAAAATATGTTAGAAAACAACATTCTAACTGAAGATGAAGAAAAAATTTATAATCGTGCAAAAAATCAGAAAAACAATTCGAAAGCAAAAAATGCAAGTATTATGGAGTATAAGCTTGCTACTGGTTTAGAAGCTGTTTTTGGTTATTTATACTTAGAGAAAAACTTTGAAAGATTGGAGGAAATGTTTAACTACATCATTAAATTATATGAAGAAAAAAACAATAATTACTACAAAGAATTACGTAAAAAAATAAAGAACAAAAAGCTCCTGTTCAAAAATACTGAAGTAGATCCTGATAAAGAAGTTATTGCAGGACGTAATGCTATTTTAGAAGCTATAAAAATCTGGACGTGAAATTAATAAAAATTTTATTCCAAGAAGGTACAGAAAAAAAGGTCGTTTTGAAATCTATCTTTGCTATTGCTAATGAGAAAAAAATAGTATGTCAAGAAGTACCTAAACGTAAACTTGATAATTCTACAACTGAGCGTCACCAAGGTGTTATTGCCTTCGTAGCTCCTTATAATTATTTTGAGCTTGATGAAGTATTAAATAAACTAGATATAAATAAGAGTACTACTCTATTAATCTTAGATCACATTGAAGACCCACATAACTTAGGGGCAATTATTAGGACTGCTGAAGCTAGTGGTGTTAAAGGAATTATTATTCCTAAACGTCGTGCAGCTGTAGTTAGTCAAACAGCTGTTAAGGCTTCTGCTGGAGCGATTGAACATATGCCCGTTATTCGCGTATCTAGCCTAACTGATGCAATAAAAAAACTAAAAGAAAAAAAGGATTCTGGATTGCTGGAACTACCTTAGCTGAGCGTTCAGAAGAATATACTAAAATCGCAAAAAGATGTTCCTTTAGCTATCGTTATTGGTAATGAAGGTGAAGGAATGAGTAAAGTTGTTACTAAAGAATGTGACTTCTTATATCACCTACCTATGTTAGGGAAAAAAATTCAAAGTCTAAATGCGTCTGTTGCTGCAGGTATTGTAATGTATGAAAGGATAAAAAGATATTGATTAAAAATACTTGAATCTGAAAAAAAGACCGTTCACTAGGTTTTTAACCTTCGTACAGAAGTATTTGTAAATGAACAAGATGTTCCCAAGGAACTTGAACTTGATGAAAAAGATAATAGTGAACATACAATACATATCGGTTACTTTAATGGTGATGAGCTTATAGGTGTTGCACGACTAATTGATATGGATAAAGAAGTAATCCATATTGGCCGTGTTGCTATTGATAAAAATCATCGTGGTAAAGGTATCGGAAATAGGCTAATACTTGGTTGTGAAGATATTGCAAAAAAATGTTCTAAATAAAGACTTTACTATTGAGTTAGGTGCTCAATTTTATGCAGAAAAATTTCTATAAAAAGCTTGGCTATAACCGTATTAATAATAATGTTTATATAGATGCTGGTATCAAACATATAGATATGAGAAAAAAACAATAACAAAAATAAAAAAATTATATATTGGAGAAAATTGTGAGAAACGAAATTAACTTAATTCAAGTTGAACAATTTATCAAAAATTTTTAAAAAGTGAGAACTCAAAAAGAAGTAATTACAATAACTACTTATCCCAATAAACCGGTAGATATTACAAGTAGTAAATTTGGTGGGATTTTTTTACTTACCAAAAAAATACTCAAATCCCTACAAATAATGAAGATGAACAACTAACATTCCTTGCACAAATTAACTGTAAGGAATTACCTGAAAACAATATCTATCCAAAAGAAGGAATAGTTCAATTTTGGATTTATGGTGGAAGTCCACAACTAGGTGCTGATTTCATGGACTTTAATAACATAAATAATAATAAAAATAAGAGCGTTATATATTACTCAACTATTGAAGAACATTATTCAGAAGAAGAAATCAATTCACTGTATCAACCTAAAGGATTTAATGGTAAAGTATTAACTCCTCTTCTAAATGGAGCTACTTTTGCTCTATCATTTAAATTAGAAAAACAGCCTATAACAGTTATGGAGTATAGTTTTAATTCTTTATTTAATAGTGCTTGGAACGAAAAGTTCCCTAGTCTTAAAATTGAAGAAGAATGGCCTGAGCTGGAAGAATTAAATATTGATGTATTCAATATCTTAGAAAAAGAACTTACTACATTAACTAGTGGAACACAAATTGGTGGATATGGACACTTTACTCAATGGGATCCACGTTCTGATGAATACTTAAATGACTATAACATTTTACTTTTACAAATTGACACTGATTATGGTACTAATGAACCTTCAATAATGTGGGGTGACGAAGGAATCGGAAACTTCTTTATCCAAGAAGATAAATTGAAAACAATTAGATTTTTTTCTAGTGTCTTATATAGCTGGGATTGTTTCTAATAACTATTAAAAAAATTTTTAGAAAGGAGATGCAATATGAAAAAAAGCAATATTTATTTATCGATGGATATAATCTACTTTTTTTCGCATGAAAGAATATGAACTAATCAAAAGTTCTACTTTCCCTGCAGAAAGAGATGTCCTTATCGATATTCTAAAAAGAGTATGCAGGCGGTAATAATTATATTGTCTATTGCATCTTCGATGCATACTTAACCCGTTCAAAAGAATATATTAAGGAAGAAGATCCTATAACTATTGTTTATACAAAAACAGGAGAAAAAGCCGATCAATGGATTGAAAGAAAAACGCGAGAACTAAGAATAGATCATTTTGTTGATATAATAGTTGTTAGTGATGACCACGATGAACGTGATGCTACACTTGGTTACGGAGCAATTTTGAGAGACTGTCATATGTTTATAAAAGAATTAAAAGACAGAAAACAAGTTGTTTCAAAAATAGCAAAAAATCAAAATTCTAGAGAATTAAAAAAATAGACATATTCGTATGAGCGATAGCGATAGAAAAAAACTAGAGAATTTTCTCAAAACTGGTAAATTTTAAATTAAAAACAAGAGATGGATTTTTTGATCCATCTCTTACTTTTTACATAAATTTAACTTCTACCTGTCCTGTATTTGATATTGCTGTTATTTGTTTTTTTCTTGGGTTTTTTTGTTGTATTCTCTCCATAATTGACTTGATAGTCATTTTTTTATCTCCATTTATTCTAGCATAAATATTCCCGTTATCTGTTGTCATATGCATTGAGGTCACTTTAGTTTCATCAACTATGATATTCGTATTATTCTTAGTTTCTATTACTGCTTTATCTATATTATCTTTAGTTATTACTACTTTTTATCCTCAGTATACAAATTAAGATTAACTACTTCCACACTATCAACAACAATCTCATCATTACTATTAATAATCAAATTTTCTACATTCATATCAAATACTTTTGTAGATGCATCCTTATTTTCAATTAATATACTTTTTGTATTCTTTCCTTGGAAGATATACTGTAATCCAATATTCACTAGTTTCCTCTGCATTTTGAAGTTATTTCTAATATATTATTCTCAGCTGTATATTGATATTTATCTTTTAGATTTCCTTTTTATTAAAAATTTTATCATCATTATGATAATAAATTTTAACATTACTTCTCATATTATTAAGTTTAATACTATCTATATCTTCAGCTGAAATCCATTTTTTTGATATATCCTGAGAATTATCTTCTAGTATATTATTTTCCACTTCTTTTTTTGTATCTTTATATTTATCAACACAACCTGTAGATATTGATACTGAGAATATTCCTATAAATAATATTTTTTTAGAATTTTTTTCATAGATATCCCTCCCTACTTATATTATACCTTTTACAAAAAAATATTATCAAATAAAATAAAAAAAGTATGTTTAGCTTATATTTTTTTTCACTAAACATACTTTTTATAAATTATCTCATTGTTACGAATTCTTCAGAACTTGTAGGGTGAATAGCAACAGTATTATCAAAATCACGTTTTGTTGCTCCCATTTTTATAGCAACCGCAAATCCTTGAATCATTTCATCGACACCAAATCCAATGCCATGTAACCCTATTACTTTTTTTCTTCTTCACCTAATACTACTAATTTCATAACACTAGGTTGTCTATTACTAGTTACAGCTGAATACATTGGTGTAAATGATGATTTATATACTTTAATATTTTCTTCACCAAATTCTTTTATAGCTTGTTCTTCTGTATAACCGATAGATCCAATAGGTGGGTGTGAAAATACAACAGTTGCAACATTAGTATAATCTAGGTGCTCATCAGTTTTTCCCATTAAATAATCTTTCTGATAAACGACGTCCTGCTGCTACAGCTACAGGTGTTAGAGCTAATCTACCAGTTACATCACCTACTGCATAAATACCTTCTACATTAGTATTTTTGATATTTATCCGTTGAGATATATCCACGCTCATCTAACTCAACCCCGGTAACTTCTAAATTAAGATTTTCTGTTAATGGTTTTCTTCCAATTGCCCAAACTAATAAATCTACTGTTTCTTCACGTCCATCCTCAAGTACTAAAGTTATACTATCATCAGCATTTTTAACTACTTTTTTTAGGTATAGCTTGAGTATGAAGTTTTGGTCCTTCTTTTTCCATTACTTCTACTAGTGTATCTACTATACCCCTATCAAATGTTCTTAGTGGTCTATCACGACGAACAAATAGATGTGTGTCAACACCTAGCCCGTTAAATACTCCTGCTAATTCAACAGCAATATATCCTGCTCCAACTACTGCGATACGTTTTGGCAATTGTTTTAATGCGAATACTTCATTTGAAGTAATACCGTATTCAGCACCTTCCACATTTGGAATAGTAGGTTGTCCACCAGTAGCTATAAGTATATGGTCTGCAGTGTATTGTTCTCCATTTACCTCAACAGTATTTTTGTTAACAAATTTAGCGTATCCTCTTATTACATCTACTTTGTTGTTATTTAGTCCACGTTCATACGAACCATGTATTCTGTCAATATATGCTGAGCGGTTATCTACCAATTTAGAAAAATCAAATTCTACATCTCCAAATGTAAATCCATAATCATTTGCGTATAATTTTAAACTCTCTGAAATTTGAGATGCATGCCACATAACTTTTTTAGGAACACATCCAACATTTACACATGTTCCACCTAGTTCATTTCCTTCAATTAATAGAGCCTTTGCTCCGTACATTGCAGCACGATTAATAGAAGCAATTCCTCCGCTTCCTCCACCTATTGCAATGTAGTCATAATGTTTAGACATATCTCTACCTCTTTTTCTTTAGTAAAAATAATAGCTTACTCTACTAAATTCTTATTTTTTTATTTTTTTAACAATTATATTATGCATTATTTAAAAAAACATTATTCAATAAATATGCTTACGTTTGTAGTCAAAAAAATTTTATAATATGCTTTCCTTACCATTTTTAGTGCTATAATATTACTATATTATTTTTATGAGGTGATTATATGTTTAGTTATATTGAAAAAAATTATCGACAATTGATGATTTTAAAAAACATTTAAAAGAAAAACAATGAAAAAAAGTAGTATTTGTTTTTTTCTGCTCCGTGGTGCCCAGATTGTGTAATGTTAGACAGATTCTTTGAAGATATAGTAAATAAATTTAATGATATTAAATTTGTATATGTTAATCGTGATGATTTTTTTCTGAGATTACAGAAGCCTTTAGACGTTATGGGTATACCTTCTTTTGTTGCGTATAAAAAAATAATAAAGAAGTAAGTCGTTTTGTTTCTAAATTTTCAAAAAAACTCAACAAGAGGTTGAAGACTTTCTTTCAAACATATAAAAAAAGAGCTTTGGATTTCTCCAAAGCTTTTTTTTCTCTTATCTTAGATAATATATTGGTCCTAATATTTTTTTCTTATATCTTCTTTTCGATTCAAATTCTAGGGTTAATGCATCTTCCACAGTTTTAATTTTATTATTTTTCAATCATTTCATTTTAAATTCCCTGGGCACAATGAATATTCAAAAAAATAGGTGTTAGTTTTTAAATCAGAAGTTGGTATAATTTTATAAATATCTTCTTCTTCAATTTTTTTGTCCTGCAAATATTTCTTTTGTACCATTATCTAGTTTTAACTTTTACATTTTTTTATCTGCGATAAAATGAGTTAAATTATATCCTGATCTTGGATATATAATAAGTTTATTATTTTTTTGTAGAATCTCCTATACTATTAAACTCATTTACTTCTAGTATATTTGAATTATTATTTGCTAGTAATATCTCTCCTACTTGCGTCTTAGCAAATTCCACTTTAAAGATTTCTCTATAAACTGCAGTAAATTCTAAATCCTTACCTTTTTCCGTAACAACCGAACCAAGTTCATTAGTTTTGTAGTAGTTTTTTTCTTTAGAAACTTTTCTTAGTTTTTTTGAATCCTCTCCTACTATTAGATAATCATCATTAGCTTTCCAACCTAAGAACTCTTTTGAAGTTTCACCTGTAGATGATGGTAAATTAATCATCGTATCTATTCTAGTATTTGCCAACATCTCTTGCCCATCAGATAGGAACTTATCTATTCCTCTCCCATTGAAACGGACTGTAACCCAATCAGATTCATTCTTTTTTTGAAATAAATCTCTAAATACAGCATCTTTAGTAATATAATCACTATCTTTCACTACATTCTTATTAATCCTAAATACTATTTCATATCCAGTACTTGGTTTTATCTTGCTTCTTAAATCTTTCAATAATCTCCTACAGGCTTAGCTTCACTCCATGTAAAGTCTTTATCACTAATACTACTATCAACTCTTTCCAAAACGTTTATTATAGTCATCCTGATCGAATACTTAAAGTATGTTGTTTTTCTCTATAATTTAGCTTTTATTACATTATACTATTATCTACTGTTTCATCTTCAAGATTACTTAATATCTTTTAATTTTTTTCATTAGTTTTCTTTATTATACAATGTATAATTTCTCTATATCATACTGTATCCTTTTTCAAAAGAAACTAGTATCTAATTTCACTAAGTTTTCTGTCCCCGTTAATAATGTAACTTCTTTTTTTATCTATTTCCATTATCTAAAAATAACTTTTGTTTTAAAAAAACTGCTTTTTATATTTTGTCCCTTCTTTAATTTGTGTTGTATCATTTTGTGTTATTTTCTTATCATCTATGTAATAACCATCAAAAAGTATAATCACTATTTTTTTCGAATTCACTAGGTAATTTTTGTTTCTTTTACAAGTTCACCAATAGTTGAATTCTTCTTAATACTATATTCAGTATTTTTTTATCTTTATATATTGATGGAAATGTTACTGATACTTTTTGCCAGTACTCTTCATTTTTTTAGCAAGATCTAAATACTATCTCTTTTAGCATTAAATGGTATTTCAAGATTATTAATATTGTACTCTTTTACCATCAACTGTTACTTTTTCATTAGTATATGAATAGTATTTATCTGGTTTATAGTACTTTGTTCTATCTCATATGGATAAATACTAACACTCTGTCATCTTTAGCTTCATTCATCAAAAGAGACCTGTTTCTATTAACAACCTCTTTTTATCGCCTTCTTTTCACAATAAGATTTAATAGTTTTTTTGGTATAAATATTCTTTACTAGTCTTAGAATATTTTATATTTAACTATCTTTCATTATTATATATCATAGCTCATAACATTCATTATTATAGTTGAATTTAGGTTTAAATCATGTTTAATAAATTTCTGATCCGTAATTTTTCCCGCTACCAGTTTTTTTCTCTAGTCTTTAATTCTAAATAATTCTGTTGGAATTTCTATTTTCATCTAGTGAATAAAAATATCAAATAATTTTTGTGAATTTTTTTCTTATAACTAAGTAGTTCTGCCTGTATAATCTAGTTCACTTATGTAATTGTGTAGAAATACTATTTTTATCTATACTAGGGGAGAATAATTTGGGATACTTTCAGGTATTACATCAAAATTAAATAATTTTTCTTTCAAACACAGTATCATGAACTGAAGTGTTATAATCCAGTCGATAATCAGCAGCCATTACTTTATCTGATATAAACAATAAAACTACTCATACATAAAACTATTGTTATTAAAACAGCCCTTTTTCATTTTATTCTCCTCCTTTCATCTTTTTGATACTACTGTAATACTTATTATATTATTTACAAAAATTTCTTTCGTCAATAATTATAATTAACATTTCTTAAATATAACTAAATATGGACTTATAAAAAAACAGGGATTCTTGTAAGTATATAATTCATTACTTGCAAAAAAATCCCTCGTTGTATATTTTTCTTAAATGTTAAAATTATGCTTCACTTATATTTTCTAACATTATCTGATCATTAGATATACTAACTTCATCATATTCGTAGTCGTCTGCAAAATCATACGAATACTCCTTGTAAAGGAACATCTCATTAGAATAATCTAAAAAAACTCCTCATCTGGAGTGTTGAAATTCTATCTCATTATAACTCTCATCTGCATAATCAGATAAAAATTTCATCTTCATAGTTTATTTCTGTATTGAAGTCCTGGGAATATTCATCATCTTGCACGAACCTGGGATCTGGGGACTCCAAACTAGATAAGTTTATCGTATACATAAAAAAATCTCCTCTTTTTCTTTTATACTATATTTTTTTATAATTATACAAAAAAACTATTTTGAACTTTACAAGAGATAACTACGTATTTTTTTCAAAAATAATTTTTTTCTAATTTCGTTCAATGCTTCCACACTAGCTCTTGTTCGAATCAACTCTCTATTTCCTACAAATTCTACTTCTATTACAGCTACCTCTCCTTTATAATAAGTAGCTATATAAACCAAGCCAACTGGGCTTTTCCACTCTCATCACTATTTGGACCTGCAATTCCTGTAGTTGCAACAGCTATATCACTATTAAACCTTTTTGCAACACCTTGAACCATTTCAATTGCTGTTTGTTCACTTACTGCTCCCATACTTTTCTAAACGTTTCTTCTTTTAACACCTAATGTAGTGATTTTAGATTTATTTGAATAGCAAACTATACTTTCTAGCAATGAATCAGAAATTCCACTTCTTTCAACTAGCATCGATGTTAACTCTTCCTCCTGTTAGTGATTCAGCTATTGAAATAGTCAATTCATTTTCTACTAATAATCTTGATACAATATTATGCAATTCTGTTTGACTTGATGATATACTTTCATCCCCAACTAGATATATCTTTATCTCCAGCAATTTCTTCTATTTCTTTTCAAGTTGCTTTTTCTATCAATTTTTTTCACATTCACTCAACTGAATCTGCACTAGCAGTTATACGTAATAACACCTCTCCTGTTTTTTTGCGTATAGAGCTAAAGTTGGATTGTCTTGATTATCTAGAAATATGCTTAATCTTTTGTTTCAAGTAATGATTCTCCTATTCCATAGAAACGAACATATTTTTGAAACAAATTTTTTTAGTACTAAATTTTTTTGAAGATATGGTCTTACACTTTTTCTCAAACATATCTTTCATTTCTCTAGGTGGCCCAGGCATCAATATAATTTTTTTATTTTCTTCTTCTAAATATTATCCCTGGAGCTGTTCCACAAAAAAAGTTTTCTAAAAATAATTGCTCCATCAGGAATCATTGCTTGTTTTTATTATTATTAGTTACTGTACTCATTCCAGAACGCGCTATTCTTTCTAGTATTTTCACCCAAGAATACTCATGAAAAATAAAAAAATCACGTCCAAAAATATTCAGCAGCACATTCCTTTGTAATATCATCATCAGTAGGTCCCTAATCCACCAGTAATGATAACCGTATCATTTTCTAAAAATGCTGCTTTTTAATGTTTCAATTAACCTTTCGTGATTATCACCTACGGTAGTATGACGGTATACTCCTATACCTAATGCTGCTAATTCTTTTGATAAGTAAGCTGTATTTGTATTTACTATATCACCTAATAATATTTCTGTACCAACAGAAATCAATTCAACTTTCATCGTATATTCCTCCATTCATGTCCTAGTTTCCAGTTAACCAAAAAGAATTTTCCCTCTATATCTACTTATTATTCTACATCAATGAATAAAAATAAAGACCATATTATTATATGATCCTTTACTTTTTAAAATTAAGTGATAAAAATCTACTTTATTTTGCATTCTTCTTCCTTTTTTTATCAAAGAATTTTTTTGTCTGTACTACGTCTTTCGTTTTTTTAGGTTTTCTATCTCTATTGTCTGAACGTCTTCTTCTATTATTAGATTTAGATGCACCTCTACCTCTTTCTTGTTTTTCTTGGAAGAGGTTTTTCAAATGACAGTTCCACATCAACATCTTTTTTTATCATTTATTAGTTTATTTAAAAGTACTGTAATTATTTTTCTCTGCATTAGACTCAGCTAATAACTTATTAGCTAAGCTATTTAATTCAACATGATTATCTGATAGTTGTGTAATAACATCTTCATATAATCTATTGTGGCGTGCTTTTTTTCACTTCTTCTTGTGTATAAGGACGAAGCATCTTCATTCTCTCACCACGAGACTCTTCTATATCCTTTTAAATACGGCATCTCTATTGGATTTAGAAATGTTACTGCTATTCCAGATTTTCCTGCCTCTACCTGTTCTACCTATTCTATGTGTATAACTTTCTGTATCTTGGGGAATATCAAAGTTATAAACATGTGTTACATCACTTATATCAATACCACGAGCTGCTACATCAGTTGCAACTAATATTTGCAACGAGTTATTCTTAAACTTACGTAAAATTTCAAGACGCTTTAGACTGTGTAATATCTCCATGCAGTCCTTCTGCTAAATATCCTTTTTGCTATCAATGCACTAGATAGTTCATCTACTCTTCGTTTTGTACGACCAAACACAATAGCTAAGTTTGGATTTTGAACATCTAAAAAGCCTATTAACGTTTCTAATTTCTCATTCTCTCGTGCTATTGTAGCATATTCTGTAATATCAGGATTCAAATCTTCATCACTCATAGTTTTTAATCAACTTATAATTTTTCATAAACTCTTTTGAAAGTTCCAAAATAGTTTTTTTGGCATTGTTGCCGAGAATAGTAACGTCTGATGATTTGATGTTATTTTCGACAAAAATAAATCTTACATCTTCTATGAATCCCATATTTAACATTTCATCAGCTTCATCCAATACTAGATGTGTTAAACTATCCAATTTTTAAAGTTCTTCTATTAATATGATCTATAACTCTACCAGGTGTTCCTACCACTATTTGAGGGCGTTTTTTTTCAAATCTTGTATTTGACGCTCAATACTAGTACCACCAAAAATAATACTTACTTTTAATCCTTTTAGCACGAGACATAAGTCTTAATTGCTCACCAACTTGTTGTGCTAATTCTCTGGTAGGAGCCAAGATTAATGACTGCAGTTCTTCACTCTTTTCTTACCATATCCACTATAGGTATCCCAAATGCACCTGTTTTTACCAGAACCCGTTTGTGCTTGAGCTAAAATATCAATTCCAGAAAATACATATGGAATTGTTTCAGTTTGAATACCTGTAGGAGATTGAAAGTTCATTTTAACAAGTGAGTCTATTATTTCTCTACTAACTCCTAATTCTTCAAATGTTGTCATTTATTTCTCCTTGCTTTTAACAATTTTTTTATATACTCTTTTTATATAACTGAATAATTATAGCACGTTAAGAAAAAAATTAATAAAGTAAAAAAACATAAAAATGGATTAACCTACATTGATTCAATCTGCTATCAACATAAATTTAACATATAATAGAAATTATCTAGAAAACAATATAGTTTGATATGGGTTAACAGCCTTCCTCTTGTAGAAAACTAACATTAAAGAATTGTTTTATCTAGTACACTAAAAGCATACTTAAAATGCTATTTTTTTCAAAAATTTTTCCTTACTAGCATCTTAAAAATAAATAAGGAGAACAGCTTGTCTATTCTCCTTATAACTTACATATTATTATCAGTTAATTCATTAATTGAATGAGCTATTTTAGAGATGCTTTCTCCAGAATCCCTTAAATTATTTGTATAAATTAACAACATGTAATCCTGATTACCGAATACTATTGCTGTGTCATGCATATAAGTATCTATCCCACCATACTTGCTAGCTATTTTTTATTAGAAATACCTTGTTTTATCCATTCACTATCATCAGAAGCTTCCAAATATTCTATAAGTTTGGAGTATTTCTCACGTTCACTATATAATTTTGACCAAACTGCCTCCATCATTTTCGGTGTTACTCTATTATTTTTTTACTTCTTTTTGCGGAAGAGTTATTCCTAATTCTGCAAAAATATTTAATTAGTACATCCTGTGCTGTTGCACTATTCCCTATTAACATCTTTTGTTGCAGTATTATCAGAATACTGAATCATATTTTTGAATTACATAATCAAGTTTATAACTATCTTTTTAGGTTGATTAGTTATCTCCCCCACCTGCTTCCAAGTCACTTTCTTTATATGGAATATCTTCATTTTCAGATATTTCGCCTGCTTTTTACCCTATCATATATTTTCATAGCATAGGCTACTTTCACTGTGCTCGCAGCAGTAAAATACTTATTGTCATTTTTAGAAAATCTATATCCTGTAGAAAAGTTTTTTTGTATACAATCCCTATATCATTATTACCTTCATACTGAGCTAATATATTATTCATAGCGTCATCTAATTCAGCTTGACTAAGTTTTTTTCTTTTTCTTGAATAGTTTTTGTTCTTTAGACTGATCTTCCTGAATGGTTGATTGTTGTTGCTCTTTTGAGCATCTTTTTTTTAGCTTTTAAATATCCACCTGCAGAAAAATACCCCATATATTACCAATACAACTACAGAAGCTTCTATAAAAAAACTTCAGTATTCTTTTTGCTATTTTTACCAATTTCTCACTTCCTCTATATTATCATTTCTATATAAGTTTACTACAGTTTTTTTCAGTACATCAACTTATTTTTAAAAATATTTTTCTTAATTACAATTTTAAAAAAACAAAAATACCTTTTTCCATACTACGGTATTTTTTTGTTATTAATACTAAATTTTTTTGATTTTAGATAAAAAGTCTTGTTCTGAAATCTTTTTTTGAATCCAACTTTTTCATACATATATTTTTGGAGTATCATTAGCATCTGCAACTAGAATTATGTTTGATTTATTCTCATTTTTTTACTGCATAGCTAAGTAACTGCATAGCTATCCCTTTTCTTCTATACTCCTCACTTACATATAAATTATCTATTTCAAAAATAATCTGTTTTTACGATTATATTTACCGTTGCTATAATCTTTTCTCCATCTTTAGCAACTAATTGTTTAATATTTTCTGAACGAATCTCATCATACAATAATTCCTGATTATGTTCAGCCCATTCCCCATTACTAGATTCTATATCTATTTTATACTGAAATTTTAAATAGTTACTAAGGTCTATTTTTTTGTAAATATTCCACCTTAAAGTTTGTTTCTTCTTGTTCGACAAAAATTATTGATATCTAAATGATAAAGATCTAAACTAATTTCATTGTACCCTTCTTTTTTTAAGTATTTATTAAGTTTTTTTGGGTATTTTTTTACTCTCAGGAGAAGCAATATGAATATACTCTACTCCTTTATCTTTAAAAAAAGTTTTTACATGCCATTATATAATACTCTAACTCTTCTATAGTTTCTGCTTCTTTCTTCATGAGAAGGTAATTACCACTAAAATTCAACTTAGATTTCAGTGTATGATATATAATGTATTTATCTGTTTCTACAGCTACTTTAGCTTTTGAATGAATATTTTTTTAAAAAGTATAACTCATATTGCACCTCCATTCCATATATAGAGAAATTTTCTAATGATGATGACCATGTGGACCATGATGATTTTTTTAAAATGATTTATTATTTCAAGAATTCTTGAACTTCCTGTTAATTCATAAACATTATTTAATATTTCTGAATATGTTGGTTCATCATGTAATACTTCAAAAATAGGTTACCGCTTCTTCTTCAACAAAATCAATATAATCCTCCTCTTCTGATAAGGCACTCAGTGACGCTCCTAAAAGTATCGGATCATCTTTTATTATTGCATGTTGATTATACAAGTCATAAATCTTACTATATTCATATAAAGCTTTTTAAAGCATTTATAGAGATAAATAAAGTCTCTTCTGATATCCCCATTGATGTTACTACATCTTGCATAAGATTTCTGATTTTATCATATTCTTTATCTTCTTTATATAAAGATATTAAATGTAAATACGCGCTAATAGTCATCCCTTGTAACGATATATTTTTTTCTAGATAATTTTTTTGCCTCCTCTCCTTTTAGACATATGTCCAAGATGTAGATATGCTTCTGAAAAATCTGGATCTACTGCTATTGTTTTTAATAAACTCATTTTTGAATTTTCCAAATCTTGTATTTGATTATATGCAAATGCAGCAGCAAACAGGATATTAGGTTCTTCATAATCTTTGCCATAATCTTTATAAAAACCTAATCGCTTCCTCAAATAAACCTAGAGCTATTAAATTATCAAACGCAACTCGGAAATTCTCTAGAGATGGCTCTTCATGATATATTTTTCTCACTTAAAAACTTTAGCCTTTTTCTTCACGACCAGTTTCTAAATAAATTGCTACTAGTTCCTTATCTATAGCACGAATAGCTTCGTTAAAGTCTGTTAATTCTTTTGCACGGACAAACTTTTCCTCCGCAATTTCAAACAGTTCATCTTCTTTATATATTAGTCCTTCTTGATACAATACTGCAGGTGTTTTTGGGAGAATTGTAAAGCACCACTAAAGCATCATCTTTTTTTATCAAGGTATAATAGATTATGCACATATCCTTCTATAGCTGTATCCTCTTCTTTATTTTTGATTATAAATAATCTCTGATAACTTCAATGTCTCTTCAAATAGCCCATTATCTAATAAAAATTGTTCTAAAACTTTCTTGTTGTTCTCTGTCTAACACTTCAAAATCAATATCTTTTAACTCTTCTAAAAAAATTGTTCTATTTCCACTTTAATTTTTCTCTCCTTGCCAATTTGTTCATAATAAAGATTAATTCATTTTTTTACATCTTCATTTATTTCAGAAATACTTTTTCTGCTTTATCTAAGTACCTTTGACTAATACTTAGAGTTTCATCTAAAAATATCTTTATCTCTTTTTAATATATTCTATTATTTTATTCTTTTTCTCAATATTTATATTTCTATTAAAATCTAAGAATAGATCCGTATTTTTTTATCTTTTTGCTATCAGTGCAGGCAATGTTATATTTCCATTAACTAAATCTTGGCCAATCTCTTTTCCTAATTTAGCAGTCCCTCCAGCAAAAATCTAAATAATCATCAATTATTTGATAACTCATTCCCAGATAATAACCATATCTATAGCAGCTAACTATATCTTCTTTTTTTGCTCCCTGAGATAATACTTCCAGAAACGGTAGCAAATGCGATTAAAATAGCTGTTTTCCTTTTTATTTTTTTCTTAGATAATCTAAACGTCTTGTATTTAAATTATACAGACCATCTTCTTGTATTAATTCCCCTATACAAAGTTCTTTTAGTGTTGTTGCTAAATAACTATGGATAAGTTCATTTTCAAATTCCGAAACTTCCCTTTAGGATAATAGAAAATAAATAATCCCCTACTAAAAGAGCAAAATCATCTCCATACTCTTTATTCAAAGTAATATTTCCTCTTCTAGTTTCAGCTTTATCTATTATATCATCATGAATAAGACTAGCCGTATGGATAATTTCAACAATGCTAGCCAATCGTATAATATTCTTTTTATTCTTATTAAAATCACCTAGTTTTGAGCAGATTAAAAGAAGTAAAACTCTAACTCTTTTACCTCCTGCTGAAAAAGTATTTTTTTATTACTTTATTTAATTTTTTTCATCTTCACTTCTAGTAATAACAAAAAAATATCTCCTAGGACTTCTTGAACTAGTTCATCATACTGTCTTAACATTATTTTCTCCATGTTATAGGCTAGTTAATTCTGCCTTATCTTTATTTTCAAACACTAAATTATAAAAATTCAAACCAAACTTTAATAATATCAATAACAAAAATCATTTAAATCTATTTTTTTATTAATTAAATCTAAATATCCTTTTTTTCATAACATCGGTTAATAATTTTAGTTTATTTAAATCTTTTTGAAGCAAACTATAATACTCAAAGCTATAGTAATCACCTAACAACAGAGAATTTGTAGATATATCACATACATTTTTATTATAATGCTCATAAACTGCACTTAGTGCACAAAAATATAGCTAAATTATAATTTTCATTATTAAAACTATAATTTACAACAAATTTTGTAATATTTAATTTTTTTATTACTTCGTTATTATAATTATATCTCACTGCAGTTTATCCTTCTATAATTTATCTTTCTAAATTATACCATATAATCACCATTAATAAAAAAATTTCATATACTATTTTATGTATATTATCTTCACTTTTTGAAATAAAATATAAATTAATTCTCAGGATTAAAAAAAGATTACCCAAACTATAAAAATTTAGGGTAACCTTTTTTTCTAATATATTAAAAGATAATTAATTGTTTGCGTTGATTGCGTTGATTGCATTGGTTCTTGCCCTTTTCTAACAAATAGCATTATTGCTGCTATAAAGTGTAATAAATAAATTGGTAATAGTAAACCTACTGAAGTAACTGCTGTTACAATTGCTATTATTAACAACAACACTCCTGCAAGAATACGTTTTTTTATTAATATAGTAGCTATTATCGCGATAACCGTTAAAACCTAAATATAAAAAGTGAATAATATTTAAATCCTAACGATAACTGCTCAATTAATTGCTCTGCTGAATAACCGATATTAGCATCTTGTCTTCTTGCTAATTCTTGTTTAAATGCAGATACAAATTTTGGATCATTCATCATATTACTACTATACATAAACCAAAGTGATCCTGTTATCACTATTAATAATATATTTGCTATCCAAGATAATGCTTTTTTTCTATTGTTCTTTTAAATGGTTTCATATATAAAACCCCCTCCATATATTTTTTTATCTTCGTTTTTGTTTTGAAACTGTACCAAAATCATTTGAAGCTAATATAGCTTGTACAATAAATACTACTGCTAGTATCCCCATATGTTGTTTAACAAATTCTCTATTGATAAATGCTTCAAATAAAAAGAAATGCCAATAATACGTAGTTAGATATTACAATACTTGGACCATAATCCTTTTTTTATCAGTCACTAACTCTTTGTTGAAAAACTTTTTATTAAAAACGGAACTCCAATTATTACTAGTAAGCCCATTGCAATTACTATCGTAGTAACACTTAGATCTGTGAAACCGTTGCTAATCATATAAACTATTCCTGAAAACACGAAAAATTCTAAATCCCTAATTCTACAAGATTTTTTTACCATTCTTCCCCTCCTTAAAAATTAATATTTTATATAATTCTTTAAAATCAGAAATATAAAATGTAGAATTAATACATTATTTGTATTATATGTATATTATACTAGTTTTTTTCTTTATATTCTAGCTTTTTTTAAGATTATTTTTCTTATTTTTTTATCAATAAAAAATAGAACTTAAAAACTAGTTTTTAAATTTTAAGTTCTACTTCCTAATTATTTATCATCTAATGTGAATCTCATCTCTATTCTGAAAAATTCCATCTTCAGGTGCATATGCTTTTATTGCCTCTTTATGTTTTTTTCTGCTATAAGCTGTGCCATAGATAACCCTATTCCATATCCTTTTTATAGTACTATTTCTAGATTCATCCAAACGATAGAAATCTATCAAATACTTTTCTTAAATCACCTTTTTTTAACATTTAGCTTTGATTTGAAATTTTCATCGTAGCATATTTTTTTCTATTTTTCTTTAGAGTTACATTTATTTCAGTTTCTTTAGTAGCATATTTTATTGCATTTTTCCAAATAATATATCCATTAATTGAACAATAGCTTGTTGTTCACCTCTATAAATATATTATTATCAATATCATGCAGACAATATGTTTCTTTCTGAAAACTCGCAAGTTCTTCAAAAATCATCGATTCTCGAATGTAAATGACTCTGATAAATTAAATTTAACCTTTTTCTACAGTATCTCTTTTCTTCCATGCGACTAAATACTACTAGACTATTTACTAGACTCGTTAGTCTATCAACTTGATTTTGAATATTCTTTCGTCCATTTTAGAGTCTCCATTTCTCTAACTCTAGAACATCAGTATTAGAACGTATTATTGCTAAACGGCGTTTTTCAACTCATGACTTGCATCAGTAATAAATTGTTTTTTTGTTTTCTGATAACTTTGTTGAATCGGATGCTATTACTTTTTTTAGAAACTATAAACTAACTAAAAATAAAGAAACTGATAAAGAATAACTATCGACGAAACAATAATACTATTTCTCATAAAACGCATGGAAATGAATCTAAATCACGCTGAGTATTTAATAATAAATACTAGGTTACCTGCATCATTATTTACTTTTCAAATATCTATAAGTACCAATATATCCACTAGTACTAGATTTTCATTTACTGCGTCTGTTACTAGCTTTTTGCAGGTCATCTTTACCTTTAACAATTAAAAACATCATCACGATATGATCGAATTATACTTTTTTATTTTCATCTATTTTAGCAATTGAGAATCCATTATTAGTTTGGTGTATTTTGAGGCTGTATTTTTTTGTAACTATCATATCTTCTTCACCATCACTGCAAAAATAGTTACTAGGGCTGAAGATTTTGATGCTTCATATAATGAATCATCTACCCTCTGCCCCACTTTTATAATAATTTAATAAGAGTTCAAAGTGCTCGCCATTAAATATTATTACTACTGCTACACTTGCTACTGATGTTGCAACAAATTTTCTTCTAAGACTCTTAAACATCTACTATCTCCAATGTATACCCAACATTTCTAGTTGCTTTTAATTTGTACATTTGCATCTAATGCTTTTTAATTTTTTTTCTTAAATATGAAATATTAACCCACACTACATTTATTTCTGAATCACTATCATAACCCCAGATTCTTTCTAAAAATTGCTCCGTTTGAATTACATTACCTGGATTACGCATTAGCATTTCCATCATTTGATATTCTTTATTAGATAATCTTACTTTATCTTTTTTTCAGTAGAAAGTTCAAAAAGTATATTTACTTAGACTTACATTCCCTAATTCTAAAAACATTGCTAGTAAATGTCGTTTGTCTTCTTGTCATTGATCGAACTCTAGCTAATAGCTCTTTAATAACAAATGGTTTTGTTAGGTAATCATCAGCACCCACTATCTAAAACCATATACTTTATCTTCTATCTCTGATTTTGCAGTAAGTAGTAATACTGGTGTACTTTTCTTATTTTCCCTTAATTTTTGAACTACTGTTACACCGTCCATCTTTAGGCATCATAACATCTAATATTGCTCCATCATAGTCATCCAACATTAGATAGTCTAAGGCGTCTTGTCCATTATCTACAGTATCAACCGAGTAATTATTGTGTTTTAGCATTGCTTCGAGTGCATCAGCCAAATCTCTTTCGTCTTCTGCAAGTAATATCCCTCATTCCTTACACTCCAATCTATAATATATTTCACTCTAATTATAGTAAAAGTAACTAAAATCAAGTTTAAAGAACTAATACTATTTACATAACTTACCAAAATTAATGAAGTGAATTTTTTTTGTAACCTTACTTCATTATAAGTTTATTTTCTACCAATTAATAAACCACTTTGGATATAGTCTTTCATCCCTTTACCATAACCCCATTTTTCAGCATATTCATCTGTTACATCAGAATTAATAATTTGAAACTTTGTAAATCCTGCTTGTTTTATTATATTCGCCATCTCTTCTTCCAGAAGAGCACCTGAAACTCAAGTACAGTACAGCTTTTCAGAGTTTTTCCATTCAGTTGGTAATTCTTGTTTAAGAAGAATATCAGATATTACAAACATACCATCATCTTTTAGTATTCGATATATTTCATCATATACTTTTTGTTTATCAGGTTCTAAGTTAATAACACAGTTACTTATTACTCTATCGACTGATTTATCTTCTAAAGGAATATCGATTAATTCTCCTTTTATAAACTCAATGTTATCGAACTTCTTATTGTCTCGAACTTTTTTGGCTTTTTCTAACATAGAATCTAATCTATCAAGCCCATATAAAGTTCCTACTTTTGGATTTTTCATCTTTGTAATAAAGATATCCATTCCTGCTCCACAACCTAAGTCAATAAGAGATTGACCTTCTTTTATTTTCAAATGATTAACTGGATTACCACATGATAATCCCCATATTAATTTCATCAGGAAATTCATTAATAATTTTTTCATCATATCCCAATGATTTACTTAGTTTTTTAAGGGATCTATTTTTGTCTTTTGTTTTTTCTTTGATATACTATCATAAAAAGAATCTACAGATAATCTAATTTTTAAATTATTATTTGACATGCATCTTCCTCCTGTAAAAATATAGTTACTTGAATTGACATCCAAGCAACTATCACTTATTGATATTTTACCATAATTATTATTATTTTACTAAAATTACAGCTTAACGATTTCTCTATATCTAAATGTAGGATTTGGTCGTCCAGGGATAAGTGCGTTAAGTTTTTCTTGCTTATAACCTACAGCGCTAAATACTCTTTCTACTTCCTCTTTGATTATTTCTACTAAAGTATCTGGATGTACTTCAACACGAGCATTAACTGTTAAATACACATCATCACTTTTACTATCTAGTTTACGTAAACTTCCAGTTTCTTTTTTTCCAACAATATTTCCTACAATCCCTTCATTTATTACCTTGTAATAAGAATTTAACGTGTCCTACATTTAATCCCTGAGAATCGAATCGTTCTCCTAAATTAGTTAAAAATGCAGCCGTAAGTTCATTGAAGTTTTCTTCTTTTGCTACACTATATGTTCCATTTAACCAACCAAATAGTGCTTCACCATCAGCATATGTATCATAATCAACTTCTACTATTCTACGTCCTACTTCTTTTTCACTATTAACGATATAGTTAAACCATTCGTCTAGTCCTTCACCAGTTTTTACACTTGCTGTAAGAACATTTTCATTATTGAATTCTTTTTTAGTTTGTTCTACTAGTTCAGATAACTCAGCTTCTGATAATAAATCTGTTTTATTAATTAAGATTACATCTGCTTCTTCAAATTGTTTATAGATAATATAATCTCCAGGGTTTGAGTGATTTTTTAGTACAGCTCTAAGGCGAGTTGGATCTGCTAATGCTGTTAATTGTTTTAAATTTACTTTATCGCTATATTTTTCTTTTAGTGGTTGCATAATTGTTGCTGATAAGTCTGTACAGCTACCAACAGGTTCAGCTAATATAATATCACTGTTATTTGCTTCTTGAAGGTGTGCAATTGCTTCAGCAAATCCACCAAAGTTACAACAGAAACAACTTCCACTTACCTCTTCAACAATATCATTATTAGTTTCTAAAAATGATGTATCCACTAATTCACTAGCTTGGTCATTAGTAATTAACCCAACTTTACGTTCTTTTGAGTTTAAACGTTTTGCAACTTCCCATAAAAGACTTGTTTTCCCAGCTCCTAAAAAGCCTCCTACTAAAATTAAATCTGTTTTATTTGACATATCAACTCTCTCCTTTAGTTAAAAGTATATTTTTATGTATTATTTGTTTAATTCTGATTGTTTTTTCATCGCTGGTTCTAAAATTTTTGTAAAGAAATATCCAGCCAGAATACCACCTACAAGTGGTGCAAGAATATATACCCAGAAAAATCCACCGCTTGAATCTGGAAATGCTGCACTACCCCAACCGAACATCCACGCTACTAAACGTGGTGCAAAGTCACGTGTTGGGTTCATACCAGCTTGTGTAATAGATGCTAAAAGCGCAAGAAGTGATCCTACAGTTAACCCAATTAAAATTGGAGCTGTATTATCATTTGGTCTTCCTACATTTGCACCTTCTGTAAATAAGAAAATAATAAGTACTAATAAGAATGTCCCTAATGCCTCAACTACAATAGCTAGTGGCATTGAAATAGTATATCCTCCCGGTTGGTTATAATATTCACCGAACATTTTAGCTGTTGTTACAGATTCAAAAGTACCTCTAACAATATTTTTCTTAGCTTCATATTGAGCTATTGATGAACCATATATACCATAAACAGTTAATGCACCTAATAATGAGCCTATAAATTGTCCTGCTATATATGTTGGTAATCTTTTTGCACTCATGCGGCCTGTAAGCACCATTGCTACTGAAACTGCCGGATTAAAGTGAGCGTTACTTAGGTGTCTAGTCATATAAATACCAAAAGTTACTGCCAATGCCCAAATCATACCAATTTGAAATAAACTTTGATGAGCATCATATAGGACAGCTGTAGCCACTGCACCTGTTCCGAAAAGAACTAAGACAAATGATCCAATTAACTCCCCTAAAAAGTCATTTTTTAAAGAATAATTTTTCATTAAAGATTTAACTCCTTTACATATTTTCATATGATTGCATTATACCAAAAAGACAATAATATTTGAACTATTATTTTTTGTTATGTAAATCGTAAAAAACTCCTTTTTTCTAATTATTATTATAGAATCTGTATAATCAAAAACATAAAAAAACTCTATCTAGCATATATTTTTTTATATAAACATGATAATATCAAGTTAATTATTATACTTTTTAAAAATAATAACCAAAAATAAATAAAATCATATTATTTTTTTTATACTATTTTCAATCGGATAATTATTTCTCCCAATTTATTTCATATTGATTTTTTTCTTAAAAATGTTAAAATTTAACTTAATACCCACTAAGAAAAAGGAAGATATTATTATAATTATGAAGAATTTTTTGAAAATATATACTTTAATAACATTAGTCTATTCTTAGTACTCACTATTTCACTAATCTATATATGTTCTATTTTTTTCAGTTATAAATTTAATAATAAAGATAAATTATCTTTATCTACTTTATTTTTAATAGTATTTATTTTCTCTTTGATTTTTTTCAAGATTTTCGTATTATTTTTTTAATATTTGTTCCATCTTATATATTTTTTATAAAAAAAGATATTGAATATATTTCTTTTTAGAATTTTATTTTTTTAACAATATATATTACCCTACTTTCAAGAATTTCTGGAATGATAGTTGCAATAATTTACACAATTATTGACTATAAGACATCCTACACTTTTAATATTCATAGACATATTGTTTTTTTCTTATATTGATATTAATTCTAACATCAAAGGTAAATAAATTATTAGTTTCTTTAATTAATAATTTTAAACTGTTCAAAACTTATTTTACTATTACATCAACCATTCTTTGTATTATGTTAATAATTTATAATTTTATTTGGATATATTCATTTATTGGTAATAACAATATTATCTATTATTTATCCATAATCATCATCTTTACCTTTGTTATACTTTTTCTTACTTATATCCTCAGCACTATTAAAAAAATATTAAAACAAAGGTTGAAGTTGAAACAGAAAAAGAAAGACTTATACAACAAAAAGAGGTATATAGAAGCCTTAGAAAAAAATAATAGTGAAATTAGAAAAATTTAAACACGATTTTAATAACATAATATTAGGTCTAGAAGGATATATCAACACTTCTGAAATAAATAATGATGAATTAAAAATATTTTTACGATAACCTTGTTAATTTCAATTCTAAACTGAAATTGGATGATATTACCCTTTCTCATCTTAACAGTATTAAAGTTAAATCGCTAAAAAAAGTCTTCTTACTAATAAAATATCAATAGCTCAAAAATAATAATATTGATGTTAAACTAATTATAGAAAAATGCAATAGAAGATGTCTTTACTAATGAAATGCAACTCAGCAGAGTTATTGGAATCCTCTTAGATAATGCAATAGAGGCCTGTTTAGAATTAGAAAGCGATAAGCTATTAGAAATTACTATTTTTGAGAATCGATAAAACTATTGATTTCCAAATTGCAAATAATTTCTTAAATACAGGAATCCCTATAGAAGAACTCAAAAAAAGAAGGGTATTCTTCAAAAGGAGAAAAATCGTGGGCTTGGTTTAATCTCTGCACAAGATATTATAAAAAAACTATAATATGATTCTAACAACAAAAATTGAGAATAATATGTTTAAACAAATTTTAACAATTGAAGGAAGCTTTTACAATGAAAAATAATTATTTGTGAAGATAATAAAGAAATTTTTGACTAAAAATAAAAAAATATCATAGAATCATATATTACAATTAATGATTGGGATTTGAAAAATAAAACTAGCAACAGATAATCCTAATACTGTACTTAATCATATAAACGAAAAAGAACTTGCTGATTGCTATTTTCTTGATATTGATTTGGGAAATGATATTATGAATGGTATTGAACTTGGAAAAATTCGAAATAAAGATCCTTTTGCAAAACTAATCTTTATTACTTCTTTTGATGAGATGTATATTAAAAATTCTTGATGAAATGATCTCTCCTCTTGCATACATCATCAAGGATACAGATAAAAACAACCGAAAAAAATACGTTCTTCTTTATGCGTAGCATATGACCAATATCTATCTTCTTTGAAAAAAATACAAATATTGGAAAAAAATTCCTATTCAAATTGGTAATAGACAAACTTTCTTTAATGTTGATGATGTTTTATTTTTTTGAAGCAATAGGAAATCACAAAGTATCATTAAAATTAGCTAATGGAGAAGAACAACAATTTTTTTGGTAAGATTTCAGAAATTGAGCACCTACATAATAATTTCTTTTTGCTGCCATAGATCGTACATTGTAAACCTAGAAAGCATTATTGATAGTAAAAAAGATATCGTTATTTTCAAAAAATAATATATCTCTGCTTCTTACTGATAAGGCAACAAGAAAGATTAGAAAAAAAGCTTAAAAAAATATAGCATTTACTTCGCATTGATAAAGTAGTCCTAACTTTAACTACTATGAGTAATAATCCAAAACTACCCTTGTTTATAAAAATAAATAAAACATAAAAAAATTATTAGAAACTTTACCAGAAAAATCAAACTTTACTTAGAGCAATTATCAGTAGAATATTTTCATTAACCACTCTATTATAATTCTAAATTTAAAAAATTCAAGTTGAAAAAAATTATGAAAAATCCAAGAAAATATTACCTAAATTTAGATTTGCTAATTATTATAGGTATGAATATAATATGATTTAATTTAAAAAAAGACTTAGGACATTCTTGTAAACTAATTTTAGAAACTGATGTTATTTATCATTGAGAAAAAGTAGAATACCAGGTAACTATTCCCTACTTAACATTTCTTAAGAAACAAAGAAGCAAATCATATCATTAATATTAACTAATGCCCATGTAAAGAAATACAAAATTTAATTCATAAGGTAAGAGGGAAAAATAATTTGATATCAAACTATTTTTCCCTCTTACTCTTACTTTTTATATTATTTATTAAAACTTTTATAATTCATTTAATCTGCATTTAAAAATTCTTAAATATACTTTTACTTTATTTTTATTGCTGTAGCAAATAAGATTTTCAAGGATATATTTCACATAATATCTGAAATATCCCCTATCTTAGACTCTTTACTTTTTAATATTATTTTCTTTTTATAGAGTTACTAATACCTTATTTCATAGCTATAAAAATTATATATTTACTTAACTTTCTCTGTATAATAACCCGCCTTATAACTCGAATAAGCTAGTTCTACCTTATCTATTAGACTTGCTAAAGTTACGATAATTCCTATAACAAGTAATATTGTTACAGATTTTTTTATATTTCATCACTATCTTATCATACATATTATTCACTTCTTTTCTTATACTGGTTGACAAAAATCTATAGCCATGAGTAGCACATCTATCAGCATGCATTCTACTACTCTTTCCTAATCCTGTAAAAAACCATACTATAAAAATTATCAAAACTCCCTTCCCCTCCTGAAATATCCAGAAGTTCTTTTTTTCTGATAATCTGTAAATTTTTATTCCCTTTATTCATTTCTATCTTCCTCCATAATATCCATTTCTATAACTATTATATGCTAATTTTACCTTATCATATAAACTAAATCCCGCTTCTATTGTTCCATATATAGCTAATCCGCCTAATATAATTGCTGGAATCGCTCCTCCATTTATTTTTTTCTAATTCATCTGTATTTATTTGTACTAATTTCATGTAGTATACTCCTTAAACTTTATTCTGTAAGCTTACACTTTTTATTATAGACTATTTAAATATTTTTTTGTTGTTTTTTTCCTGAATGGTCAATTTTTTTACTTGAACGGTCACTTTTTTTAAATTTTTATCTTAAAAAAATAAAACTGACTTAAAAAAACTTTTTTTAAAATCAGTTTTACTTTTTATATTATTTCTTCTCATCTAGCGTAAAACGCATTTCTATACTGAAAAATTCCATCTTCTGGAGCATACGCTTTTATTACTTCTTTATGTTTTTCAGCAATTACTTGAGCCATAGATAAACCAATACCGTATCCTTTAACGTGGCTATTTCTTGATTCATCTAAACGATAAAAATCTATCGAATACTTTTCGTAAATCTCCTTTTTACATTAGCTTTATTTGAAATTTTCATAGTTGCATAGCGGTGATTTTTAAAGACTAATATTTATATCACTATTTTGCGGTGCATATTTTTATCGCATTTTCCAATAAAAATATCCATTAGTTGAATTATTACTTGTTGATCTCCGTTATAATAAAGATTACTGTCAATATCTGTAGCAATGAATTTCTTTTGAAATTAGCTAATTCATTAAAAATCATTTATACGAGATTTTAACGTGTTTGTCAAGTCGAACTTCACTCTTTCTACTGTATCTTTTTCTTCCATTCTACTAAAAAGCGACTAAGCTATTAACAAGACTAGTTAGACGTTCTACTTGATTTTGAATATTTTTTTAGTCCATTTAGAATTGCCATGCTCAAGTTCTAATACATCGGTATTGGAACTAATAATAGCTAATGGTGTTTTTTTTAATTCATGACTAGCATCTGTAATAAATTGCTTTTGCTTTACATAACTCTGTTGGATTGGTGCTATTACTTTTTGATACCATTACAATAATTATAAGTACAGATAAGATAACTAATAGAAGATATGATTATTGTATTTCTAACAAATGAATAATAAGACTCTAAGTCTCTTTGACAATTTAAAAAAACAATATAACATTTCCAGCCTTAGTTTCTGCTTTTAAATATCGATAACTTCCTATAAAACCACTCTCTTGTCCATTAGTATATATTTTATCAATATAACTTTGAAAAATCTTTCTGCGACGAAATCAAAGCATCATCTCGATAAGATTTTTCGATCTTCCCTTCAGAATTTACTTTCGCTACAGAAAAAAACCTGTTGAATCAGTAGCACTAGATGTATTTTTAGTTATCACTAAATCATTTTTCTGCACCTTCTTTGAACAGGGCAACTAATGTTTGTGATTTTGCCGTTTCATGTAGTGTTTCATCTATTCGTTGCTCCAACTTATAATAGTTAATAAAATTTAGAGTTACTGCCATTAAGGTTATAACTACTGCAACACTAATTACTGCTGAAGCAACAAATTTTCTTCTAAGACTCTTGAACATCGACTATCTCCAATGTATATCCAACATTTCTAGTTGCTTTTAATTTGAATATTAGCATCTAATGCTTTCATCTTAAGTAAGAAATGTTAACCCAAACTACATTAATCTCTGAATCACTATGCTTTTTATGATAAAAAAATAAGCCCTAATTAGGGCTTATTTTTTTAAAAAATTATATTAAATTATTGTATTCTTCTTCTGTTAAATAACTAGAAATAGCACCTGTTTTTTTGTCGTCGTTAAGCTAGCGTAGTTTGTCGCAAAATGTTGCCATTTCTGATAATTCTTCTTCTGTTATTTCATCAAGATTACTATGATTTAATAGTTTTGATAAAAATGAACCCAGCAAAAAGCATCTCCCAGCCCCTGTAGTATCAATTGCCTTAACATTTGGAATTTCTGTTACAGCTTTTTTATCTTGATAATATACTTCTGCTCCATGTTCTCCTTTAGTATAAAGAACAACTTTTATGTGAGAAAAGTCTTTTTCTAAAGCTTCATCAATATTTGTTGTACCAGTTAAAAATTCAAGTTCATTATCAGCAACCTTGATTACATCAACATATGGTAAAAATTCTTTAATTGTTTCTAAATATACTTTTCTTATCTTCCCAAAGATTAAATCTTAAGTTAACATCGAAACAAATTAGAACTCCAGCTTCTTTTGCTTTTTTTAATAAAAGATGATGGCTATCTTTTGATTCTTCTTGAATAGCAATACTAGCAAAGTGAATTGCTTCAATCTCAGATAAATCTACTTTTTCTACATCTTCTTTACTAATTTTTAAAGCTGAAGAACCTTTGAAGTAAAAACTAAATGAACGGTCCCCTGTTTCATCTAAAGATACAAATGCTAATGGTGTAAAACTATGCCCTTTACGGCTTACATATTTACAATCTACATTTTCTTTTTTTAAAGTATTTTCTAAGAAATCTCCGAAACCATCTTCTCCTAATGATGTTAATAGATAACTCTTATGACCTAATTTTTGAGTGACGCATGCAACATTAGCTACACATCCCCCAGCTTCTTTTTTAAAAGATTTAACAGTATCGATTTTACCTACACCTTCGCCAATAAAGTCAATTAGCATTTCTCCTATACATAAAACTGCCATTCTAGTTCTCCTCTCTAATTTCTATCCTTCCTAGTTTTTGTGCTATATAATTATTTGCTGAAATTTTCACATTGTGATTATCTGGATAAAATCTTGTTGATAATGCAAAAGATCCATCATTAGCAAATAACTCTATTGATGAACTATCAAAAACTATTTCTACATTTTCTATATTCACTTTATAATTTCTATTATCACGACCATAGCCACTAGTCCCAAAATCTACTTTTAATTCATTGTCATTGTAGCTTACTTTAAAATCAGCTATTTCGATTTCAAACTCTTGACCATGCTCTTGTTTATAATACCATGTTTTCTCAGTAAAATCACTATCTTTTATATTTTCTCCTAATAATTCTTTTACTGACTTGTGCAATGTTTGACATACTTTACCATCTTTATAATTTACTACACGAGGTATTGTTAAACAGTTTTGATACCCAAATTTTGATGTTGGATTTGTGTAACTACTATCTGGAACATACATCCATCCTATTAGTACACGATTATTATCTTCATCTAAAAATGTTTGAGACGCATAAAAATCATGACCATAATCTAATAGACTAAAGTTATTTATTTTTTCTACATTCTCTATTCCTTCTTCTACAACTGAATATCCTATTTGATACATATTTTCAAAATTAGGATACATTCTAGATATTCCTTGAGGAGAGAACATAAAGATTTCTTTTCCATCAACTTCAAAGTAATCTGGACATTCCCACATAAAACCTAGATTCTTCTCAGAATAAATAGTTTTGTATGGCTCTAAAGTATCTTTATCATATACCAATAAACAACCATAATCATTGCTATCCCTAGCTCCAAGCACTAGATAGTTTTTACCATTTTTTTCAAATACTTTCGGATCTCTAACATGGTTTGACATATTAGGATAATCATCTGTCGTTAAAAGACATTTTTTCTCAGTAAAGTTTACTCCATCCTCTGTTGAGAATGATATGGTATTATGACCACGCCCAGCATGAACGTAGTCATAATCTCCTTTATATTTCACATTTCCTGTGTAATAGAAAACTAACTTATCACCTTCTATATTGGCACTTCCAGAGTAAACACCACTTTTTTCTTCTTCAATTGTTGGTGTTAAGAATACGCCTCGATCTTCATATTTTTTAAGATCGCTACTTGTGTAGTAATACCATAGTTTTAATCCACCATTTACTTCATACGAGTATTGATGAAATATATGATATTTACCTTTAAAATAAGCTAGTCCGTTTGGATCATTTAGCCAACCTTTTTCTGGTTCTAAATGAAGATTTTGTTTCCAATTATTAGCTAGCATTTACAAGCTCTTTCTTAGTTTTGAAGAAGTATGCTGTTACTGAGAATGCTACGATGAATGATAATGCTATACCAATGGCAAATACTGACCAGTGGTTTGCAGGAATTGAGATAAATCCTGGAAGTCCTGCTGCACCTAAAGCTGATGCAAATACTTTGTTAAATCCAATCCATGCACTACCTACTGCACTACCTGCTATAGCTCCGTAGAATGGATATTTAAGTCTTAAGTTAACCCCGAACATCGCTGGTTCTGTAATACCTAGTAATGCAGAAATACCTGATGCTGAAGAAATTGATTTCATTTTTGTGTTTTTAGAGAATACTAATACTGCTAAAACTGCTGCCCCTTGAGCTACGTTAGACATAGATGCGATAGGGAAAATAAATGTTAATCCTGTTGCAGCTAATAATTGAGTTTCGATAGCTGCGAAACTTTGGTGAAGTCCAGTAATAACGATTGGTGCATATAATAGACCAAAAATACCAGCTCCAACAAATCCACCATTAGTGTATAGCCATTGTAATCCTTCTCCAAGTAGAGTACCTGCTTCACGAAGAACTGGCCCCATCCATGCAAATGTTACAAATCCAGTTACGAATAATGAAATTAACGGTGTAGTTAAGTTATCTAACCATGATGGTGTTACACGACGTAAAAATTTCTCAATAGTCGCAAGAAGCCATGCTGCTGCTAGAATAGGTAATACTGTACCTTGATACCCAACTTTGCAATCTTAAATCCAAATACATCCCAATATTGTAGAGTTGTTACTTTTTGTAAACCTTCTACAGCTTGTCCACTTTGGTTAACAATATCAACAGCTGGCGCTAAAAGTTGATTAGTAGCTGGATCTAATTTACCAAACACATAGAAATTCATAATATCTGGGTGAACCATTAACATAGCAAGCGCTGCTCCAAGATATGGGTTACCACCAAAACGCTTAGTTGCAGAGAAACCAATTAGTACTGGTAAGAACACGAACGGTGCATTAGCAAAAACACGTTAACCATGTCAGCAAGACCGGCAATACTTGGGATTTGCTTCAATAACTGATTTACCTGCATAGAATAAATCTTTAGATGTTAATACGTTATTAATCCCCATTAATAACCCTCCAGCTACAATTGCTGGAATGATTGGTACAAAGATATCACTTAACATTTTAACAAAACGTTGAATAGGATTTCCTTTTGCTTTTTTTACTGTATCTGAAGAATCTTCTTCACTATTAACATTATTTGCCTTTATAAGCTTCATTATATGCAGCATACACTTGTTGTACTAAACCACTTCCGAAGATTAATTGAAGTTGACCATTGTTAAAGAATACACCTTTAACTCCTTCAATATCCTCTAACTTATCTTTATCATATTTTTTTCCTCATCATTTAATTCTAAACGAAGACGTGTTGCACAGTGAACCACACTACGAATGTTGCTTTCGCCACCACTGTGTTCTACAACTTCATTAACAACTTTTTTTTAAATCCATTATATTTTTCTCCTTTTTTTATTTTTCTTAATTTTTTTAATAATAACACTTCGGTAACAACCGATAAAATATAAATGGTAACGTTACTTTTTATATTTCTATATCACTTAACATCATTTGTCAATAGAAAAAAAGTAACGTTACCTAAATTTTTTTATTTTTTTGTTTTTTTAAAACTGAAAAAAACAATCATTATTTTAACGATTGATTTTTAAAAATAGTATATTTCTTGCTTATAGGATTTTTAACTTTGGTATAATCATAGCAGCTTTATAAACTAGATAACGAAAGGATACTACAATGAAAATCTCTATTCTACGGCTTTTTTTGGTAAGATTTGGACTAATATCTATAAAAAAATAAATCAACCTATCTTGCTGTTGCTACTGTATTACAATTAACTTTGCTAGCTGGTGTTTGGTTAATTTCCAATATATTTCGTTTAGCTTTAAATTTTGCTGGAGAAGACAATCTAGATAAAAATAATATTTATCATATTATTTCAAACCCTATTAGTTTTATACTACTTATAGTTTTAATTCTTACTGCAGCATTTTTTTATGTTTTATAGAATTTTTCTACATTAACCTTTACTATTTACGGTCAATTAGTAGAGAGCACCTATTCTATTCGTAATATCGCTAGTAATGCATGGAAGAAAATGAAAAATTTAATCGGTATACAGATTATATTTTTTATCGGTTATTTTATTTTATCTATTCCTGTTGCTAATATTGGAATAAAATCTATACTTTCACAAAATTTCTATATTCCTAAATTTATTACTGATGAGCTTTCTAAATCTAATTCTGGCAGTTTGATTTTATCAGTTGTTGTTGTTGTCGCTACATATATCCATATTAGGTTAATATTCACACTACCTCTTACAGCCATAGGAGACAAGAAAATTTTAGATAGTATAAAGGAAAGTTGGAGACTTACAAAAAAAGGTAAGTTGAAATTCTTTATTACTATAGGTATATTCGAATTAATTTATGCTACAATTTCATTATTTACTTTAAGTTTAACAATATCTTTCTTAGCCTTTATTGATCCAAAGGGTAATAACTTTATTATTGAAACATTATTCTTTACTATTCTAAGCGCAACTGTCTTTTTCTTTGGAGCCCTTTCTAAAGTAACGAGTATAACGGCAATTATCACAGTGTTAATAGAAGAAAAATCAAATATCTAAAGGAATTAATTATAAATAAAAAAAGAAGATAAGAAAAAAATCTAGAGTCTCTTCTTTTCTTATCAACACTTTTAGTTTTAGGTATAATTGTTTTCAATGGTTTCACTTTATACTCTAATGGAGTAAATAATAATATCAAAAACAATTGCCCATAGAGGTTATGTTGAAAAAAAGGAGTAGAAAAATTCTATTGAAGCATTAGAAGCTGCGGCTGAAAGCTGGAGTCGATTATGTTGAGATGGATGTTCTTATGACAAAAAGATAACAAGTTTATAGTAATGCACGATTATAATTTAAAAACGTCTTGCAGGTATAAATAAAAAAAGTTCAAGATATGACATATAATGAATTAGTGGGCTTTACCTATTTCTCAATCTGGTCATACAAGTAAGATTCCCTCTTTTGAAGAATATGTAAAAAGAGCTAAAGAACTAAATATAAAACTTGTTGTCGAGTTAAAACCTCATGGTGGTGAACCAAATAACTATGTTGATATATTTATAGAAAAGGTGAAAAGAGTTAGATATAGAAAAACAATTATAAATATATGTCTTTAGACTTAAAAAGTTATGGAAGAATTAGAATCTAAAGCACCTCAACTAGAAACAGGATATATAATACCATTTCCAGTTTGGTAAATTTTTCTAATAATAATGTTGACTTTTTTTGCTATAGAAGATTTTTTTCTTTTAGTAATACTCTAGTGGAACAAGCAAAAATCTCAAAATAAATCAGTGTTTATGTTTGGACAATAAATGATCCTAGTTTAATTACTAAATATTTACAAAGCCCTGCGAACGGTATAATCACAGACGAACCCGTTCAGGTGAGAGAAACAAAAGAAAAAAATTAGAAAAACAACTCTTATTTTTTTATAGAGTATTAAGACTAGTTGGGTTGGATAATTAGAATAAACCTATATAAGTTGGTAAATTAACTTATATAGGTTTTTTTGGTTTAATCTTTAACTTTTTTTAATCAACAACTTTTATGGTTAATTCTACAGTTCCATGAATATTAGCTGGTCTACCTTCGAACTCATGATTGTAATCCTCAATATTGATATCATATTTTAATGTTTTTACTTTTTATCATTTCCTATTTCCACTATTAAACTTTCTCCATCAGCAGAAATCTCTAACTCTGTTGGAATATCTTTATCATTATCTAAGAAAGCACCCATATTTTTCCCAATCCTTTAATGGATTTTCAAAAAGTTACTTTTTCCATCTTTTAATCTGTGATTTCTTAACTTCAACTGTAATTGGTAATTTTGTAAATGTAAACTCACGTTGTTTGTTTTCATTTAGAGTAGCTTCAGCAATAGTTGCACGACTTGCATATTCTTTTAACCACTCAAAAATCTTCTTTTGTGATTTCTCCTAAATATCCTGTATTAATATTTAATACTTTAATTATATCTAAATAATTTTTTTAGCCAACGGATTCCCATCAACTACTAAACGACGTAAATTAGGTAATTTTTTTCAGAACACTTATGTCGCTAATATTCTTATTGTTCTTCAAATATAATGTTTTCAAATTAACAAGCCCAGCTATATCTAAAAATATTGTTATTACTAAGTTTATTATTATCTAAGTGTAACTCTGTTAAGCTAGTCATATTTTTTTTAGAGCTGATATGTCATTTAACTCATTATCTTCAACATCTAAATTTTTTTCAAGTTTAAGCCCTTAACAAAATTAAGATTTTTGTAAATTCCCTTGACCTACTCGAACATCTTCCAACTTGCTATTTGACGTTAAGTCTAAATTAGCTACATCTACTTTCTCTTTCGTTTGATTTTTGATTTGTATAATAGAATAATTTCAACTCTGATAATTTTTTTAAGAAAGAAAAGTCTTTGATTTTTTTCTAACTCTATTTTTCTTTAGCAAGAACTTTAAACTCTTCTAAATTAGTTGCATTTTTCCAAAAAAATTTTACCAGTTCATCCTCTACTGGAATATTTATAAGCGTACTTCCTAATTTACCCTCTCCATTAGCATCAAATACACGTAATTTTTTTCAAAATCACTTACATGAAACTCCGTTTCAGAATTTGGTTTTGGAGTTGATTTAGGTTTATTATTAGCGACATGTTCAGAATTAGCTTTATCTGTTAAATTTTTTTATATTTTTTTGTTAAAATTACTCCAATCATTTAATAACGCTCTATAAAAATACTTTGTCAGTTGCTGATAACTCTACTGTATCTGTTGGTTTTTTTAGCTGTTTCTTTTCGACATATTAACATTCAAAATGAATGTTCCCCATTGTTGGTAAGACTTAAACCATTGAACTGCATATAATCCTTTTTCAATATTATCAGGTAAAATATACTTACCATCTTTTTTTGGTAATAGTATATTGTTTCCCAATAGGTACTAGTTCTTCTGTTTCATCATTTACCTTAGGTTGATTTTTTTCCCTTTTTTATTAGCTACCTCATAAAGTTTCAATGTACCATCTTCATTTTGTGTCTAAATCAATTTCACTTCCATCAAAAACTTTTAGCCAGCGGTAGTGTAAATTCCTTATTAGTTACATCTACTTCCTCTATTTGTTTTATGAATCCTCGCTTTTTATTGATTTTTTTCTAAAGAATTTAATGGAGAAAAATCATGAATACTGTTATTACTCAAGTTTAAATCCGTAAGTTTTTACTAAATTAGTTAAACTACTTACATCTGTTATTTTATTATCTGCAGCCCTTAACGAAGTCAAATTAGTCAGATTTTTTTTAATGGTGTTAAATCTTTTAATATCATTTGCTCCTAAACTTAAGTGAGTCAACTTAGTTAAATCTGCTAAAGGTGCTAAATCAGAAATTTTATTAACATTAATATAAAGCTTTTTAAGATTTGTTAAATTTTTTTCAAAGCTTCTATAGAGGTAATTTTATTTTCAGTTAACCATAAATTTGTTAAATTTGTTAAATCTTTTAATACTGAAATATCTTCAATATTCTTATTACTAGTCAAATCTAAATTGCTTATCTCCGTTAGGTTTTTTTCAATGCACTTATATCAGCTATATTATTCCCAGAAAGAACAACATCATTTAATTTTGTTAACCCAGATAACGCATTTATATCAGTTATACCTCTATTAGCTATACTAAGAGTCTCAAGATTAGTTAATTTTTTTCAAAGCATCAATATTATTAATTACATAGTCTACTGGATTTTTGTGCATCTGAATATTCTGGATCAATAAAAAGGTCCAGCAATATTTAAACTTCTTAAATTAGTTAATTTACTTAATGCTGATATATCTTTAATTTTTCACATTTTCTAAAAGATAGTTCTTCCAATTTAGTTAAATTAGCTATTGGAGCTATATCCTTGATATCATTATATTCTCCGTTAATCTCAAGTTTTTGTCAAATTCGTCAAGTTTTTCTATACCTGATAAATCTTTAACACCATAAAGATTAGTTAATTCTGTTATTTTAGATAAATCTTTCCCTTTAAATTTATCAGCTAATACTTTATCTTTGAATATCTCTTTTTTTATCTATATTGAATTTTATATTATTAACTCTCCAAACATAATCATCTGTAGATAATTTCAAGTTTACAGGTACTACTTCCCCTTGATTTTTATTTAAAAATTCTTCTGTAAATGTAAAATCAAATTTAGAAGTTTCTGGATTGTAAGTAGCTCTTACTCCTTCTACATTTGTTGTTACTTCTGAGAATAAGTTAATTGGCTCATCATTTTCAAAAAAACTTTTTGCTAATTTTTTTCACCTAGCTCATTTATACCTTTAAATGGACTTTCTACTGAAACTGTTGTCCCAGCAACATCGATAGTTTTATCATAGTTAATTCTTTGACCATCAAATCTCATACTGCCTTCGCCTTCCAGTTGTTTAGCTAATCTATCGGCAATATACTGCTCAAGTCCCGAATAATCACTAATATGATTCCCACCTAATACTAAATCTTTTATATTATCTAAATTCTTTATTGCACTAATATCTGAAATATTATTACTTCCAAGTGATAAAAGTTCCAATTTAGTAAGATTTTTCACTACTGAAATATCTTTTATCCCACCACTTACAGTTGGATGCACAGGGTCTCCCGTTTGATCGTTATTGTTGTGAAGATCTAAGTGTTTCAAATTAACAAGTTTTTTTCTAGTGGACTTATATCTACTAATTTATTTGCATATAAATCTAAATACTCTAAATTAGTTAATTCTGAAATTGGTTTTTAAATCTGATATTCTATTTCTAAATAAACTTAGTTTTGTTAATTTAGTTAATTTTGATATCGGTGATAAATCAGAAATTTCATTTTCTGCTAAGTCAAGTTTTTTTCCAAATTAATCGCATTTTCTAATCCCACAAGAGTTTTTTTATTCCACGTGTTTGAACAAATTTAAAATCTGCTGTTTCTTTTTAATGAACTAGCTTCTAAAATAGGATTTCCTGCTTATCTCTCATATTAATTTCTTTTAGAGATTCTATTTCTTTTCTAGTTATTTCTTGGTTATCATCTCTTGTTGAATCTATATTTTTTTGTTTTATTAATTTTCTTAAATTCGCATCACTTATTGTAATTTCTTCATCTTCAGGCTTAACTGTTTCTTCCTTATATTTAATTCCAATTAAATTCAGCTCATTTGTTATTATCTCAACATGTTTCTTATTATCTTTAGCAACATTCTTAAATGGTAGAGATTCTTTGCCACTTCCGTCTTTATTTATACGATATGCTTCTTCTACTTCTTTTTCTACAGGAATCTCTACTTTAACAGGCTGTCTTATTTGTCGTTCTTCCCCTAATTTGGTAGAAAACTTAATATTATAAATATCATTATTAGTGTTATCTACATTAGGTACATCAACTTTCTCTACTTCTAATCTAGCAACATCTTTTTCTAATGCAGCAGTTGGTGTGTCAACTTTAACTGGTGTACTATTGTCATTATCTTCAAAAACAGCTCTTGTTTTATCTTCATTTAATGTTACATTCTCTCCATCAGCTGTTTCATAAACTGGTATTTCTGGTTTACTTGGTTCTGCCGGCTTTTTCTGGTTTATTTGGCTTAGTTGGTTTCTCTGGTTTTAAATCTGGTTTTACTTGGAGTTGTTGGATCCTCTGGTTTTACTTCCGGTTTTGCTTGGTGTTGTTGACTCATCTGGTTTTTACTTCTGGTTTACTTGGAGTTGTTGGGTCCTCTGGTTTTTACTTCCGGTTTGCTTGGTGTTATTGGATCCTCTGGTTTTTACTTCTGGTTTACTTGGAGTTGTTGGATCCTCTGGTTTTACTTCCGGTTTACTTGGTGTTGTTGACTCATCTGGTTTTACTTCTGGTCTACTTGGAGTTGTTGGGTCCTCTGGTTTTACTTCCGGTTTGCTTGGTGTTATTGGATCCTCTGGTTTTACTTCTGGTTTACTTGGAGTTGTTGGGTCCTCTGGTTTTACTTCCGGTTTGCTTGGTGTTATTGGATCCTCTGGTTTTACTTCTGGTTTACTTGAATCTGTTGAGTCGTCTAGTTTATTTGGCTTTTTTTGGTTTACTTAAATCTGTTGACTCATCTGGTTTTATTTAGTTTTTTTCTCGCTTATTCGATTCTGTTGACTCATCTGGTTTTTATTTCTACACTATTTTTCTTCCACGTCATAACTTACTTCAATACCTAGTTCACCACCAGTTATAAAAAAATTTCTTTTGCAAAAATCCTTTCTTACAACAGCTGTATTAGGTAAAAATTTTCTTGTTTTTTTATATTATTTTTAATACTTTCTAGTTCTACTTTTTGAAATGACTCTTTCTTGTTTTTTTGACCAGCTTTCAAACTATCTATACGATGAGTAATTATCTTAACACCACCCAACGTAACTTTGACATCTACATTTGTTAAATCCTTTAACGCTAATACTTCTATAATAGTATCCCCATTTACTTCTTTAACACTTAAACTAATATCAGTATTGGCTTCTACTTCTATTTTTCTCCTTTGCCTGTACTACTGAACGATCAACTTGTGGATAAGTCATCAGCATACTACTCCCAATAAGAATAGATGCTATCTCAACACTAAATTTTCTTATAGAAAATTTTTTTCTTTTTTTATTGAATTATTCATAATATCTCCTTATAATAAGTTTTATTTTTTTAAAAAGTTAGTGGGACGACTCCAGAAAATAATTTCAACAACATTTTCTGATTCAATCCCACTATTTATTACTTATTATGCTATTTTTAAAAATTAATAGCTCCATTTGCTTTTTATCATTTGATTTTTATATTTTGCTGAAATTTTATATGTAGCAGTCGAATTTCTTAACTCCTCTGGAACAACAAACTCTAAAAATAATTTTATTAGAATCTTCACTTACTACTTTTAAAGCAACATCTTTCCAAGAGGTACCATCATGGAATCTAAAAGCTTAAATCACTCGCTTTTTAGATTTTTTTCCATTAACTGCTACTACCAATTTCCCATCTACTTTCGAGATTACAGCTTTATCCCCTGTATAACTTGTCACTTCTGACTCTTTTTCTTCTGGTGCTGGCGACTCTGGTGTTGTATTTGGTTTGTCAGCTTTATCATTTGCAAGTTTGTTTTCTTCTTTCAAAGTTTCTAATGCTCTACTAAGTTTACCAACTTGTTCTTTAAGTACTTCTACAGTCGTCTCCTTATGTAATAGTGCTTGAGCTTTTGCTCTAGCTGTTTTCCAAGCTTTTTTTCTTGAAGGCTATCTTTTAATTTATAGTTATCTTCTTTTGTTGGATCTTGTTCTACCAACTTTTGTAGCTCTGCTTTCAGCTGTTCTACACTTTTTGTTGGTTTTGCTGTATTTCCTGTATTACCTTCTTCTTTTGGTTTTTCTTCACTAGGTTTTTGAAGCTTCTGTAGAATTTTCTATTGCCCCTATCGCTTTTTTTCAAGAGCTACGATTTGATTATCTACCTCTTCTTTATTATTACTTTCTGCTAGTACACGATTTGCTAATGCTCTTGCTCTTCTCCAGTTTGTTTGTAATTCTGAGCTAGCTTTTTGATAGCTATCTTCTAGTTTTAAATCTCTATCTGCTAACTCTTTTAACTTAGCTTTTTGAAGTTGCTAAAGTATCTTCTTGTGGAGCAGGTTTTTCAGTGTCTGAAGGTTGAGTCACTTCTTTATTTGTATAAACAAAAAAACTATCTCTTGGTCTTTAGTTCCAAATTTCCCTGATAATACTTTTATTATCTTTAACAATAACATTTTTGTAACCATCTATTGCATCTTTTTTTCTACATTATAGTTAAACCATGAATAACCCGTCAATACTGTATCATCTTTTAATGTTTTACCATTTTCATCTTGATATTTCACAGTAATAGTTCGTTTAACCGCTGGTTTTACATTAGTAGTTTTTTTCTACCACAGCAGTTACTTTATGTGCTTCATCAAAGTTTATACCATCTGGTGCAAATACATATGTAAAGGTCATATCTATATCTAAATGATTAGGTAAAACTATCTCAGCTTCTTGGTAAGTACCATTTCCAGAAATACCATTTCCTAATTTTCCGATAACCATCATTGGATAGTCAGATGCTTCTATATTACTTCCTGTAGTATGTATTGGCCATTCAACTCCATTTTGATCAATAATTTTAACTTTTGTAATATTTGCTTTTTAAATTAGTTCCATACAAATGAGCAACTGTTTTTACTGACATTCCCTTTGTCAGTTGTTGTAGTTGTTAAATCTGTGCTATGATGCGCTTGATAAGAGCTTATTGTTACAAAACTCAATACTGAGTCTTGCTTAGTTTTCCCTACTGGTAAAACTGTTATTACACGCCCATTTTCTCCACGTTCTTCAGTATACACTGTTTTAGCCTTCATACCCAATGCATCAGTAAATACTAAATTAAATGATTTTTGCTGTTGAAGTTGTATTAGCAGGTAATTTGATAGTTGCTACTATATCATCTCCTACTTTTTTTGTATACGATTGAATTTGACAGTTCTTCCTCTTTTTGCTGCCGTAAAAGGATTTTAACACTTTAATCTTAACATTGTCAACAGTTAAGTTTTTCTCCTTTTATAGTCACATTAACTTCTCCACCATCTGATTCTACCACTTTATCATCAAAACTATAACTATTAATTACTGGCTTTTGCTGATGGTAGTGGATTATTACCATTTTCATCATTCACAGGTTTTTTTCTGGAGTTGTTCCAGGTGTTCCTCCAGGCGTTTCACCAGGTTTTTTTCTGAGTTGCCTTCTGGTCTATCTGGCTTCCCTGGTGTCTCCTCTTCTGGTTTAACTAATTTCTTTAATTCTAAAAACTGTTTCTAAAGTTTTTTTGCTTTTCTTAACTTCGGAATCAAATCTAATCTATTTTTCTGCTCTTATAATTTTTTTTCAACTTTTACTTTTTTTCACTTCCTAAAAACAGCTTCATATTTTTTTCTTCCAAGTTTTTTTATAGTTGCTTCTAATTCTTCTTTTGTTGCTGAATCATTTTTTTAATACTCTTTCAGCATCTGTTTTAGCAGTTATCCATGCATTATTAGCAATTTGATTCCCTTTGGTTGGCAATATATCCAGCTTCCATTCTTAACTCTCTTTTAGTTAATTCTTCTAGCTTAGTATGCAATGCTTGATTTGAAGAATCTGCACCTTTAATATTCAATTTTTATATTATTTACATCTATGCTAGTTTCTTCTTCTTTATAGTCACCTTTACCTACGTATAAAACTTTTAGATTAACTGATAAATCTTTATTAGCGAATTCTTTCTGTACTTCTTCAGAAACACTTAATGTTACTTTTGTCTGTTACTTCATTGTAATTGCGCTTACTTTTATCATTATCTGAAGTTACTTTTTATTGTTCCTTCTTTGGCCAACTCTTTTAATCCTAAAACTGGCATATCTATTTCAGCAGAGCCATTTTTTTAGATCAACTTCTTTATTTAAATCAATATTTTGTTCCGATACATTTACATATTTAAGTGCATTTAGATTTTCTAGCGATGAGTAATCACTTATTTTTATTTCCTTGAACATTAACGTCTTCTAATTTACTTAGCTTACTAAAAATCAATTTTTGAAATCATATTGTTTCTTAAATATAATTCTTTAAGTTCTACTAAATCTTTTATTACAGATACATCTTCAATTTTATTTCCATCTAAATAAAGCTTAGTAAGATTTTTGGCATTTTTCAGCACTGATATATCTTCAAGTTGACTATGATCAGACATAAATATTTCTAGATTAACTAAATCTTTCAGCACAGATATATTTGGGATATTAGCATCTGATAACCCTAGTAATTTTAGTTTAGTTAGGTTTGCTATTGGGGTTATATCACTTATTCTTTTTTTGGCCCTTTGTTTCTAGCAAAGTCTAATGATTCTAAATTAGTTAAATTTTTAACGGCCTCTATATTTTCTATTTGGTTATGAGATATAAATAAATGTTTTAAGTTAGTTAATCCTTCTAGTGGTGTTATATCAATTATGTCATTATGGGACAATCTCAATAATTCTAAGTTTTTTTAATCCTCTTAACGGTGATATGTCTCTTAAAGAGCCTCTTGAATCTTCCCAGTTATTTGAAATTGTTAGTTGTTTTAAGTTAACGGCTTTTTCTAAACCAACCAAACTTTTTAATCTGTTGATCCCCTTCAAAAAGGTTCAAATGTTTCTTCATCAAATCCTCTTATAGCGAATGACTCTAATTGTTCCATATCTTTTTCATAGATTTCAGTATCATTTTTTTATCTTTTCTATAATTTTTTTATCTTTGATTTTTATATTATATTCCCCTGCAAGTCCATCGTCTTCTTCATCAACCCCATTATATGCTTTTAAATTTTTTTAAGAAGTATTCTCTTTAGATTAGCATCTTCAAATTTTTACTACTTTATTTTCTGGTTTTACTTCTGGTTTACTTGGTGTTGTTGGATCCTCTGGTTTTACTTCCGGTTTGCTTGGTATTGTTGGATCCTCTGGTTTTACTTCCGGTTTGCTTGGTATTGTTGGATCCTCTGGTTTTTACTTCCGGTTTACTTGGTGTTGTTGGATCCTCTGGTTTTACTTCTGGTTTACTTGGTGTTGTTGGATCCTCTGGTTTTACTTCTGGTTTTGCTTGGTGTTGTTGGATTCTCTGGTTTTACTTCCGGTTTGCTTGGTGTTGTTGGATCCTCTGGTTTTTACTTCTGGTTTACTTGGTGTTGTTGAATCCTCTGGTTTTACTTCCGGTTTGCTTGGTGTTGTTGGATCCTCTGGTTTTACTTCCGGTTTGCTTGGTGTTGTTGGATCCTCTGGTTTTTACTTCTGGTTTACTTGGTGTTGTTGGATTCCCTGGTTTGTTAAGAGCTACTACACCATCTTCAACATCGTATGAAACTACAACTTTTAGATTACTTTTATCTAGACTGAATGTTCGCTCCACATTTTTTTCTCACTACCGCTGTATTTGGTAATGTTTTTTTATTTTCTTAACTAAATTTTCTTTTTACTCTATCTAATTGTTCTTTTTGTTAACTCTTTTTGTTATGCTTTCTCCTGCTTTTTAATTTATCCACATGATATGTTGCTACTTTTACTCCATCTAGCGTGATTTTTTTGCATCAATATTACTTATATCTTTTGTTGCAGTTATCTCTATCAACGCTCTATCTTCATGTTCTACTACTTTTTATTTCTACATCTTGAGTTACTTCTACCTCTATTTTATCTTTTGCTTGTACTTCCATTTTCTCTAATGATTGCACTCCACTTAACGTACTAGCTCCTATCACTACTGAAGCTACTCCTATACTTATTTTTTTCTTATTGAAAATAATTTTTTTGCTTTTAATATATTTCTCATTTTCTACTCCATTTTTATAAAAAAATATTTTTTTGTGAATACTTACACATTAGAAATAATTTTTTTCCATCCCATATTAGATTTAAAAAAATCATAGCCCACCTCGTTTAAATTGTTATAATACATATCCATAATACTATAAAAAAATATACTGTTTTCAATAATAATTATAATCGTTTATATTCGATATGATAAATGATTTTTATATTTAATCTTCATAACAAACTGTTATACTTCACAAATACCCTAAATATAATTTTATTATTTATATATTCCAAAAAAATAATAAAATTATTATAAAAATAATGACCACCCCTGGAAAGGGGTGGTTTTTCTCGTAGGGTATAACCCTTTACCTCAGGCGCTGGCTTTCACATTCGTTCAAGCCCTATTGTATTTTTGACGCCCGCTACCCGTTAAACGGGTCTATTTATTTTTTTCTTATTCCCGAATGGATTTATATATTCTTTTTGTTGTCAACTTATCCATCGCAATATCATGCGATTCTTGTTCCCTGATGTATTTCCTTATCGTACTTTCATTCAGTCCTACTGTACTTACATAATATCCTTCTGCCCAAAAACTTTCTATTCCCATACTTGTATTTCAAGTTTGAATGCATATCAAATATCATCAATGAACTTTTTTTCCTTTCAAGTATCCCATTATACTTGAAACACTATATTTTGGTAGAATTAACAAAAAGCAAATGTATATGATCTGGCATTATGTGCCCTTCTATTATTTCTATTCCTTTATATTTACACAATCTTTGTATTATATTTACTATATCTCGTTTATATTGATTAAATTCAATTTTTTTCGTCTATACTTAGGGGTAAATACAATATGGTATTTACACAACCACTTTTGTATGCAATAAACTATTATGTTTATTGGCCATTATATAATCATCCTTTTCTTTATTTTTAGAGCTTGAACTACTCTTATTTTTATCAAGAAAGGATGATTTTTTTCAATTGTTTAACTTTTTATCTCGCACCAGCATAGCGGGTGGTTTTTGTTTCGGAGACTTCGCCTCCTCAACTGGCTTAAGCCATTAATGAAAAAAACTGACGTGTATTTTTTTAAAATAAACGTCAGTTATATATTTTTTATTTATTTAACTAGTTTTTACAAAAATGTTTTAATGTTCTTATTAATTGTGCTGTGTAAGACATTTCATTATCATACCACGCAACTACTTTTAACTAATTGCTTGTCTCCTAATCCTACAACTTTTTGTTTGAGTAGCATCAAATAATGATCCATAACTCATACCTATTATATCTGATGATACAATCGGATCTTCTGTATAACCATATGATTCATTTGCTACTTTTTTTCATAACTTCGTTAATTTCTTCTACTGTTACTTTTTTTCTCAACATTAGCAAATAATTCTGTTAATGACCCTGTAGGAACAGGTACACGTTGTGCAGCCCCATCTAATTTTCCATTTAATTCTGGAATTACTAGTCCTATTGCTTTTGCCGCACCTGTGGTGTTCGGTACAATATTTTCTGCTGCAGCACGCCCTCTTCTAAAGTCTCCTTTATTATGAGATCCATCTAGAGTATGTTGATCTCCTGTATAGCCGTGAATAGTAGTCATTAGACCTTGAACTATTCCAAAGTTATCATGTAATGCTTTAGCCATTGGAGCTAAACAATTAGTTGTACAAGAAGCACCCGAAATAACTGTTTCTTCCCCCGTTAATGTTTCATGATTAACATTATAAACTATTGTTTTTACATCACTTCCACCTGGTGCAGATAATAATACTTTTTTTGGCACCTGCCCTTATATGAGCTTCTGCCTTTTCTTTACTATTAAATCTACCACTGCATTCTAATACAATATCAACACCTAATTCTCTCCATGGTAAATTTTTCTGGATCTGGTTCACCAAACACCTTGATTTCTTTTCCATTAACTATAAATGCACCTTCTGCCTCCTCTACAGTCCCTGGAAACGATCCCTGTGTTGTATCATATTTTAATAAATATACTATCTGATTAATTGGTCTTACTCTTGATCTATTTACAGCAACAACTTCTATGTCATCAGCATGTTGAGCTTGTATCTGCCTCAAGACTAATCTCCCAATTCGACCAAAACCATTAATAGCAACCTTTATTGTCATGTGTTTTTTTCCCCTAAAAAAATTTATTTTATTACTATAAGTTTCTTTTAAAATTCATTTTGATTAAATCATTATTCTATAGTAAAAACAAACTTTTTAATTTTTATTTGAATTCATAATGTACATTCTATAAGTAAACTTATAGTAAGCGTTTCAAAACACCTAAACACAGTATATCATATCAAAATAGTAATTTCAATATCTAGAAACTTAAATTACCTAATTTTTTTATAATATATACATTTAAAAAAATAAAAAAATTATATTTTCAATTAAAACTCAAATCCTTATAACATAAAGGAAATATTATTATCAACAATATTTTTAAATAAATTTTGTATTAAAATATTTTTTTGGTTGTCATTTTTTTGAAAGGGCTTGATTTTTTTATATTTTCTTATTCTATACTTAATATTAGATAATATAAAAAGGAGTTAATAACTAACTATGAAAAAGCAAAAAAAGTTATTGTCACTATGACATCATTATTAGCATCTGTTGTTTTAGCAACTGGATGTGCACAAAAAAATCAGAAAGTAGTTCAAAAGAAGAAAAATAAAAAAATTCTGATAACAAGATTACTCTTTCTTACGATGAACTAAGATCTAGAGAAAACACTATGGGAACTCTGTGGTATCAAAAATGCTGCAGAAGTAGATGCACTATACCAACAAGGTTATAATATAGCAACAGCTAAGTTAAAAAGAATATTTAAAAACACCTTCAGAAAAAAACCATACTCAATTGTTTTTAGACCTAGATGAAACTGTACTAGACAATATTCCATATCAAGTTCAAAACGTTAAAGATGGAACTGCATTTAACGCCAAAGATTGGGATGAATGGGTTCAAAAAAAGCAGCTGCAAAAACCAGTTGCAGGAGCTAAAGAATTCCTTCAATTCGCTGATAAAAAAATAAAGTTCAAATCTACTACATCTCTGATAGAACTGATTCTCAAATAGATGCAACTATTAAAAAAATCTTGAAGAACAAGGCCTACCTGTTCAAGGACGTGATCATTTAATGTTTAAAAAGAGGGAGATAAATCTAAAGAACCACGTCGTCAAGAAGTTATGAAACATACTAATTTAATTATGCTATTTGGGGATAATTTAGTAGACTTCGCTGACTTCTCTAAAAACTTCAGAAACTGATAGAGAAAAAAACTATACGAAGAATTAAAAAGGTGAATTTGGTGAAAAAAATTCATTATCTTCCCTAACCCTATGTACGGATCATGGGAAACTGCGGTTTATAAAGGGGAGAAAAAAGATGCTAAAGGGCAATCAGAAGCTCGTATGAACGCTCTTAAAGGATATAAATAATCTATACTTTTTAAAAAGGGAGGTGTCCCATACCTCCTCTTTTTCTTTTTTTGAAAAACATTTCCCTTGATTACATTATTTTTTTCAAGAGTATAATACAACTAGAAAAATATTTCTATATACATTTAAGGAGCATAAAATGAAAAATAACAAATTAAAATACGTACTTATACCTGCATTTACAACAGCAGCAATGTTCCCTATATTTGCAGACAATAACGCTAAAGCAAGTGATGAAAGTACTACAGTTGCAGCTACTCAACCAGCCGCTCAACCAACTACTCAACCAACTTTCCAAAAGGAACCTAAGGAAGTTAGTAATAAAATTCCTATGACTATTTCTGAGTACAAACAAAAAAGTGCCTTGGAGCTTGCTCAATTAATTCGTGAGAAAAAAGTAACTAGTGAAGAACTAGTAAACCTTGCATATAAAACTATTGATCAAGAAAATCCAAAACTTAATGCTGTACTGACAACAGAAAACGGAAAAATTCCAGCTGCTATTAAAGAACAAGCATATACTGATGCCAAAGAAATTGATAATCGTATAAAAAGCAGGAAATGCATCATCTAATCCTGTTAACTGGGATGAACAACCATTTTTAGGAGTACCCACTCTTATCAAAGGTTTAGACCAAATCAAAAAATGGTGATGCATCAAATGGTGTTTATTTTAACAAGGGAAAGTCTCAAAAAAATGATCTAATGGTAGCAAAAGAATTCAGAAAAATTAGGATTTGTTATTTTAGGTCAAACTAATTATCCAGAATTAGGAACTAGAAACATTACAGATTCTAAACTTTTTGGACCTGCTGGAAACCCTTCTAACCCATCACGTAACACAGGTGGTTCTTCAGGAGGAAGTGCTGGTGCAGTAGCAAGTGGAATGGTCCCAATTGCAAGTGCTAGTGATGCAGGAGGTTCTATTCGTATTCCAGCTTCTTGGACTGGATTAATCGGATTAAAAGCCGACAGGACACGTAGTAAAAATTCCTCTTGTTAAAACTATAGAAGATGCCAAAGTTTATTTTGATAAAACTAAAAATAAACAAACCTAAAACTCTAGAAGAAGTACCTAACGATTTAAAAAAATTAAAAATTGCCTATACGCTTAAAAACTCCACTTAAAGATGTTGAACTAAGCGAAGATGGAAAAAAAGCTGTTCTAAAAAGCTGTTGAATTTTTTTAAAAATCACAAGGTTTTGAAGTTGAAGAAGTTAATGAGTTTCCTGTTGATGGATATGAAGGTATCAGAACGTATACTGTTGGTGCTATAGGTGGTGCATACTCCCAAGCTGCTAAACTTGCCAATGAAAAACACAAAATATAATTTAGATCCAGCTACTTATGCTCTAGGTACTTCAACTATTTCTACAGGAAAAGTAGTAGGTAATACTGATGTTTCTTCTGCTAAACCAGCTAGTACATATATAAAAACAAATGGATAATTTCTATAAAAAAATATGATTTATTCTTAATGGCTACTAATGCTGTAACAGCACCTTCAAACGATAAGAACATTGATCCTTATGTGGACCCTGAAGTTGAGAAGAAATTATATAACATTAATAATATTAAAGACCCTAAAGAACGCTTTTGATTTATTAGTAAAAACAATGGGAACCTATGATGAAGAGAACCCCATTTACATGGCTATTCAACCTTACAGGTAATCCCTCTATTTCTCTACCCGTATACAAAAACGAAAAATAATTTATCACTAGGGGTTATGTTTGCCGGAAGAAATAATTCAGAGAAAATACTACTTGAAATGGGACAATTATTCCAAGATAATAAACAATTCGTTATGAATTCAAGCATCAGAACTACTGCATTATCTGAAGATGGAAATAAAAATAGGTGTTAATGATTATAATACTAATTTTGAGTATAACACACCTAATTATGCACCTGTAGTTGATGAGCTTCCTACTTTGAATATAGAAAATAATACTAACCAAACTACTACAAATAAGCAGCTACAAAGTAACCCTAATAAATCTAAAAGTAGAAAAATAATAACATTAGTAATTATCCTAAATTTAGTAAAGTCGTATTTAATAATAACTCTACTGTTAAAAACTTTTACCAAAAAACTGGTATAAATAATCCTACTTCATATACAGCAATAGTTGCATTAGGATTAATAGCCATAATATTTTTATAGAAATAAAAAGAATAACTAATTACACAAAAAGGGTGACCTGAATATATAAATTCAAGTCACTCTCTTTTTAAATAAAGTTAATAAAAAAATTTATAAAGCTTTAACTAATTAATATATATCTAGCTTAATCTACCTTTTAACTTCATGTTTATAACAATTTTTTTCAATCGAGTTAACGTAAGCAGCTTTTTCTCATTGGAATATTGAATCTATTTTTTTCACTTCCCAAATATCATTAAATGCTTTTGTCATTACTCTATCTTGTTTTTTTCAACAACTTCTTCTTCGCTCCAGTAATAGCCTTGTAAGTTTTGCACCCATTCAAAGTACGATACAGTAACTCCTCCACTATTTGCTAAAATATCAGGAATTACAACGATACCTTTATCTTGTAATGCTTTATCACCTTCTAGTGTTGCTGGACCATTAGCTCCTTCTGATATAATAGGTGCTTTAATTAGGCTTGCTTCATGAGAATCAATAGCATTTTCTAAAGCACAAGGGCATAATACATCTACATCAAGCGCCCAAAACTCATCTAATGTTAAACGTTTTTGTATTAGGTAAGGTGTGGAACCTAACTTTAGTGTTTTTTTACAATTTTGTAATTCTTCGTATGATAGCCCTTCTTCACGATATACTGCATATTGAACTCCATCATCATCACGTTCAGTAACTGCAACAACCGTAGCTCCATATTTTATAGCAGTATCTACTGTATAACTACCTACATTTCCAAAAACCTTGTACAGCAAATTTAGCACCCTCTACTGTTTTTACCTAATTTTTCTAATGCTAGTTTTGCTGATAATGCAACACCATGACCTGTAGCTTGTGTTCTTCCTAACGAACCACCTAATTCTAGTGGTTTTCCTGTTAATGTACCAATTCCCTGCTCACCAGTCAATACATTATACTCATCTATCATCCAAGACATAATTTGACCATTTGTATTAACATCTGGAGCTGGAACATCTTGTTTTTCTCCTAAGTATTTGTATAATCCGCGAATATATCCACGTGATAATCTTTCTAATTCACCTTTTGATAGTTCTTTAGGATCAACGATAATCCCACCTTTACCACCACCGTATGGTAAATTAGCAACTGCACATTTGAATGTCATCCAAATTGATAATGCTTTAACTTCATCTCCTGTTACTAATGGGTGAAAGCGAAGTCCTCCTTTTGTTGGTCCTATCGCATCATTATGTTGAGAACGGAATCCTTTAAAATATTTTACTTCACCATTATCCATTTTCACTGGAATAGAAATCTCGATAAATCTTTGAGGATCTTTTAACGATTCATAAACTTCCTCTTTGTAACCTAGTATATCGCAAGCACTTTTTATTTGCTCTCTTGCATTAATTAATGGATTGTTATTCATAACAACATCTCCTTAAAATTTAAATTTACATTCAATAATGTATTATCTTATATTATAACAAATCTCTAATGTTTTTTTGTAAAAAAACTTTTTTACACTAAATAATCAAATACGTAATATTTTTATTATTTTCATCATCTTGACTAAAAATATACGTTTTTTTACAATAAATTTAAAATTATTAAATTAAAAAAATTTATAAATATTACTTTATTTTTTTATTTTGATTTTTTTATATTTTATTTTTCATAAATATTTTTCATGACTAATACAATATAAAAACAGCACCGCCTTTTTGACAGAACTGTTTTTATATTTATACTATGCTAATTATTTCGCATCATACCATGAAGCTCCGCTACTAGCCTCAGCTTTTAGTTTAACATCCAAATTTGCCGCTTCTTCCATAATGTTCACCATCTTACTGGTAAATTCTTCTAAAGCATCTTTGTTTACATCAAAGATAAGTTCATCGTGTACTTGTAGTAATAATTTTGCATCAACTTTACTTTTTTTCAATATACTCAAATGCGTTTATCATCGCTATTTTTATAATATCAGCGGCTGTCCCTTGAATAGGTGTATTCATAGCAATACGTGCATTAAGATTTGCAATAATTTTGTTTTTTTAGCATTTTATTTCAGGTAAACTTCTTCTTCTGTTATATAAAGTCTCTACATATCCATGCTCTTTCGCAAACTCTACTATATCTTTCATATATTTATCGACGCCTTTTAAATGTTTCTAAATATTTTTCAATAAATTCTTTTTGCACGTTTTCTTGTAATTCCAAGGTTAGTTGATAATCCGAAGTCAGAAATTCCATAAACTATTCCAAAATTAACTGCCTTGGCTTCTCTTCTCATTGCTGATGTTACTTCATCTAATGCTACACCATTAACATCACTTGCAGTTTTTGTATGAATATCAACATCATGTTTAAATGCATCAATCATACCTTTATCTTGAGCAATATGAGCTAAAACTCGTAATTCTATTTGTGAATAGTCAATTGATAAAAATAACTCTGTCTTTAGAAGCTGGTATAAAAGCTTTTCTTATCTTTTTCCCTTCCTCTATTCGTGTAGGTATATTTTTGAAGGTTTGGATTAACTGAAGATAGTCTACCTGTTTGAGCCAATGTTTGTTCATAACGCGTGTGAATCTTTCCTTCACGAGTAATATCTTTTTACTAGCCCTTTTTGCATAAGTTGAATTTAATTTTGTTACAGTACGATATTCCATAATTAATGGTATAATATCATGTTTATATTGTAGTTGTTCTAGCACTTCAACCGCTGTAGAATATCCTGTCTTTGTTTTCTTAATAACAGGTAAGCCTAACTCTTCAAATAATACAACTCCAAGTTGTTTTTGGAGAAGCAATATTAAATTCAGAACCAGCTAGGGTATAGATACTTCCTTCTAGTACTTTAATTCTTTCATCAAATTCTTGACTCATTTCCTCTAAAGCTTTTTTTACTAACATGAATTCCTTCAAACTCCATACTAGCCAATACTCTAGCTACTTTTTATTTCTATATTTTTTTATAAATCTAGCATATTTTTCTTCTTCAAGTTTCTTAATCATAAGAGGTTTTGATTTCAAAAAATACTAGCTGCAATTTTTAGCAATATATGGATTTAGCACATTCGAGGTAGGTAAACTACGTTTAGCGCCTTTTTCCATATATTTCTTCATCACTGCTTATTATTTCACCTAAGTAATTGAATACTATTTTTATTAATTTCGCTTTTTAGCGGTAACATCAATTAGATAATTAGCAATTTTAATATCAAAAAAATTTCACCGTTAATTTCTTTGATTATTTTTTTCTTAGCTAGATAAATAATCTTTTTAATATCATAAACAATTTTTTTCTTCTTCACTTTCTAGATATTCAATAACATATTTATTATCAAAAAGTTTTCTTCACTAAAAAAATAAATGCAGTATTATCTGTAAATACCGAAATAGCTAATACATCAGACTGGTGATAGTCTTCTGTATAACATTCCACATGTATTGAACTATTTCTAAAATCTAGTTTAGTGTCTTTATCAGCAATTACAATCTCAATATCTTTCTTAACATTCTCTTCTTTAGTTTCAGACTCACTAATATCTTCTGAGTTTGACTCCTGAGATAGTTTTTCTTAAAAAAATGAGACGAATTCTAGTTTTTTTCAAACAATTCTTTTTTTCTTTTCTATATCTTCTGTAAAAGTAAGCTCTTCTATCTTATTATCAACAGGAACATCGGTATAGATAGTTGCCAATTTTTTTACTTAAAAATAGCATCTTCTTTACCTTCTTTTTAATCTTTCTTTTTAGTTTTTTTCCACTAATACTGTCTATATTTTTCTAGTACATTCTCTACAGTTTCATATTCAGTTAATAATTTTTATTGCTGTTTTTTTCTCCAACTCCTGGAATACCTGGTATATTATCAGATTTATCTCCCATTAATCCTTTCATATCGATTATTTGTTGAGGAGTTAAACCATACTTTTCATTTATAAATTCTGGAGTGTAGTAATCAATCTCTGTAACACCTCGTTTAGTATAGTAAATTGTAATATTATCACTAGCAAGTTGAGTTAAGTCTTTATCTCCTGATACTATAATTACTTCTAATCCAGCTTTTTCAGCAATTTTTGCATAAGTACCTATTATGTCATCAGCCTCGTAGTCGAAGTGTTCTTCATATTTAATTCCATAAGACTCTATTAGTTCTCTAACGTATCCAAATTGTTCTACTAATTCAGTTGGTGTTTTATCTCTCGTTCCCTTATAAGCTTCATAACTCTTATGACGAAAAGTTTCCTTACCTTTATCAAACGCTACTAAAGCATACTTAGGCTTTGTATCTTCTAAGATTCTTTCTAACATTAAAGTAAAGCCATATACACTATTTGTATATAAACCTTTCTTATTTTTCAAAGCGGGCATAGCATAAAAAGCACGATAACTTAAGCTATTACCATCTAATAAAATTATTTTATCCATTTTTTCCTCCTATAAAATAATTTTCATAACGATAAATGAAGTGACTCAAACACTAATTTATATATCATTAATGTTACTAAGCCACTCACATTTAATACATATTATTTTTTTATAATAAATTATGAATTGTTTCTATTTTTTTCTTCCAAGAATGACGTTCTATTTCTTCCATTAACTCTTTTTGGAATTTCACGACCTTCTTTTTGTTCTCTCTATCATTAATTCTAATGCTTTTTACTATTCTTTCAATAAAAGCAGGTTTCTCTTCTTCTACTGCTTTATCCGTATCATAAATAGTTGGCATAGCTATATATTCTATGATATCTGAGTTGTTAATTTTATCACCTAAAAACTCAATTAACCCTTCTATTTCAGTAGCAACTACTCTTAATCCACTACCTAATGCCTCTACAGCAATAAGCCCTAGTCCTTCAAAGTATGACGGTAGGATAAAAATATCTTTCTCACGCATTATTTCTCCAAGATGAACTTGATCCATGGCATTATATATATTTATATTTTTTGAATCCCCAACTAAACTCTCTATTCTATCCCTATCTTGTTCTTTCAAGTTACCAATTAACTCTATTTCAACATTATCAACCTTTGTTTCTAATATTCTAAATGCTTTAATTAATTCAAAAAATCCTTTTGACTCATCAAATTTTCCAGCATAAATAATTTCTACTTTATCTTTTTTAGGGTACTCTTTTAATGGGAAAAAGACTTTTTCATTATATCCCGCCCCAATATTTATTATGTTTTCTTTAGGATAATTGAAAACTTTTGCTATTTCATCAATTTGGCCACTACTTAAGGCTAATACTTTATCAAGTTTTCCTAAGTTTAATACATATTTTTCTTTCATTACAGGATTTTTCTCAGCTTGTCTAATATCCGTATTGTGACATACTCCTAAAATTTTTCTATCATTAAAAATTTCACAAACTATTGAACTCAACATCCATAAATGATGAGTAATAATAACGTCTGGATTAAATTCTTCTTTTGCTTTTTATTAATTTTTCCTCTAAATGCATTTTGCCAAGAATTTACCATCTCTTCTGTCATATCTTTGTATAAAGTATTATTGTAAGGCATAATATCACTCATTCCAACTATAGGAAAGTCTAAATCTTTCCCTTCGAATTCTACTTCATACACAGTATCTAATATATTAAAATTATGTTCGGGTGAAGTTCCATATAAAGCTGCTTGTTCATGATTAAAGCTTTCTAATCCCTCTATTACATTTGTAAAATAAACTCCACTTCCTGTTTTTTTGCAGGTAATTGTGCTAAAACGTGTAAAACTCGCATAAATTTCATCCTCAACTTTTTTTAATTATTCTATCATATTATTATACCACAGAAAAAAGGAATTCTTAATCAAGAACCCCTTTTTATTTTATTAACGATAACCTATCGTTTTAATAATCTCTAACCTCAAGCGCTACACTCAGAAGCTTGTTCAGCCGGATTTACATCATAATCTTTTGGATTATAAAATGCATCACGATATTTTTTTGTATAAAAATGGTTCTATTAAATTAATAATAGTATAGCCATTTTCCCTAATTTTTTTACAGACTTCTTTACTTTCTTCCGGATTATTATTATAGACAAAAAAATTGTAGCATCTTTATCTAATTTTTCTAAAACCGAATCAATTTCTTTAGGCGAAACTTTTATTTCGTCATCTGACAATACTTCTTCTCCTAAATTTAATAATTGTTTTTTTGAAGTCTTTGTAATTCTATATTTAAACTCAGATAGTAAAAACATTTGTATATATAGCTTTTCCATAATCATACTGTTTTACCCCATCACCTATATGTAATTTCGTAAATCCTCTTTCACGTAATAATTTTTCTGTGTTTCGTGAAGTAACATCTACTACACAATATAGAATAATATCCTTATCTTTATAATCATCTAGAATATCACTACCATCTTTAAATAATTTAATCGGTAAACTTACTGCATTAATGGCATGAACCCTATCATACTCTTTTTTCCAACGAGTATCGACTACTAGTGCTTCTTCATAAGTTTTTTTCTCTACTTCAGCACCCGGTACTCGACCTGGTTTTCCTTTTAGTAGTTTTTGCCAAAATGCGTATAGTCCGATTACTATTATTAATAGAATTGCACAAATAATTAATAATACATTCATTTCTATACCCCTTTCTGTTACTTTTAATTTTAACATATTTTATTATATATTTGTACTAAAAGAAACAAAATATCTTTGATTTTTTATATAATTAGGAGTAAAATGATATTAGTATTTATTTTATTATCACTAATTTAATAAAATAGTAATAGTTAGATATCTAATTTTCTAGAAAGGAGGTATTTCATGAAAATCAGTAAAATTAACAATATTGACAATAAAAATCTTAAAACAGAAGCAACTCTACTTCTTAACGGTATTTTAGTCGGTATTTTTGCTGGTATTGTTGGAGCAAGCTATAGGTTACTTATTGGTTTAAGTGAAAAAATAGTTCATTTCACTGCAGATTTTATTAAAACGGGCTTTATTTGGAAAGTTATTTTGTTAATTGTCCTTATTTTACTTGGGCTTATTTCTGGATTTTTACTAAAAAGAGAGCCGATGGCTAGTGGAAGTGGTATTCCTCAAGTTTCTGCAGAGATTACAGGTAGATTAGACTCTAATCCACTCAGAGTCCTTATTTATAAGATTACCGGTGGTTTAGTTGCCAGTCTTGGTGGTTTATCATTAGGACGTGAAGGGCCATCTATTCAACTAGGTGCCATGAGTGGTAAACTCGTTTCAAGAGTTTTAAAAAGAAACCCAGTCGAAGAAAAATATTTAATAACGTGTGGGGCTAGTGCTGGTCTTTCTATAGCATTTGGAGCTCCTCTTGCAGGGGTTTTATTTTCAATTGAAGAAGTTCATAAAAACATTACTAAGAAGATTATTATTTGTTGCTTTAGCGCGGCAGTTGTAGCAAACATAATAGGACAATACATTTTTAGTTTAAAGCCAATATTTAATTTTCCTAGTATAGATTATGTAGGTCCAGAAATATATCCTGCTGTTGTTATCTTAGGAATTCTTCTTGGAATTTTTGGGACATTTTATAATACTACTATTAAAGTTTTATTTAAAATTTATGAAAAACTAAATCTAAATATAGTATTCAGACCTCAGGTTGCATTTTTAATTTCATTTATTTTATTTATAGTTTATCCAATAGTCCTAGGAAGTGGGCATAGTTTAGTAGAATTTCTTATTGAAAATAAATTTAGTATCTCATTTTTATTAATCCTATACTTTATTAAAACACTATTCTCATTAGTGTCATTTACTTCAGGAGTTGCAGGAGGCATTTTCCTTCCTATACTTATACAAGGTGCAGTATTAGGCGCTCTATTTAGCAATTTTTTTTTGATGCTAAATATACTGCATTGTTTATTATATTATCAATGTCAGGTTACTTAACTGCCATTGTGCGAAGTCCTATTACTTCTATTATTTTATTATTTGAAATGACTCAAAAACTAAATTACTTCCTTCCTATTGCATTATGTTGTTTATTAGCTTATTTTACAGCAAACATATTAGGAACAAAACCTGTATATGAGTACCTATTAGATCGTATACTTACAAGCAATAAACTTAAAGACAATGAGTTAGAAATGGAAGTTGAAATAATTACAAATATATCAAATGATAGTAATCTAATTGGAAAAACTATTAGTGAGGTACCATGGACTAAAGGAATATTAATTTCTAATATCGAACGTTCAGGACGGGAAATAGTACCAAAAGGATCAACTAAATTAGAGGCCAATGATAGACTTACTGTAATTATGTATAAAGAAAGTGTTGAGGAGTTTATAAAGAAATTCGGAGAGTAAAAAAACACATAAGGAACGAATCTGTTCCTTATGTGTTTTTATAATACATTATAGTGTTTTAAAGCATTAGTAATTCCATCATCATCTACACTAGTTGTGATAAAATCTGCAATTTCTTTTACATCATCTCTGGCATTTCCATGGCAATACCTATTCCAGCGTGTTTTAACATATCTATATCATTACCACCATCACCAAAAGCCATAGTTTCTTCTAGTTTAATTCCAAAATGATTGATAATTGCATCAATTCCTTTATTTTTTCCGCCATCCTTTGGTATTATATCCGTAAAATGGCTTGTCCAACGAGCAGTTTTTGAATTAGGCATAAGTTGCATAAAGTCTCCTTCTTCCTCTTCAGATACAAAAACATTAAGTTGATAGACTTTTTCATTTAATGCTCTTTCATATGCATCTTCTACAACAACAAATCTAGTTGGATCTCCTAACTCATCTTCCAACCATTGGACCCTTTCATTTTTTAAATTTAAAAATGCTCTATCTAATAATGCAAAATCACAAGCTATATTATGTTTTTGAAAATATGGTAAAGTTTGTTTTATGTCTTCTTTTGATAGAACTTTATCGTTTAAGACCTCTCCTGTATTTAAATAACAATATTGACCATTTATTGTAATATAGCCATCAAACCTAAAAATCAAGTAAATCATCTAAAAATTTTTGTATGAAAAAGGTGCACGTCCTGTTGCCACAAAAAATTTTTTTATTCCTCTTTCTCTTAATTTTTTTAAAAGTCTCCTTTGTATTATCTGGAATTGTCTTAGTTTTAAAACTTCTAATAGTTCCATCAATGTCGAAAAATATTGCTTTTATTTTTGTCATGTCTTCTCTACTTTCTATTATAATTATTTAAGTCTCACTACACTTTTTTCTAGTTTTTCAACTCATAGCCAATTAATAGTTTTACTTCTGTTTCTTCTTCTTTTATTATTTTTTTAATAACATCTCCACTGTTTTTTTAGCAGCGTCTTCCAAATTAAATTTAATAGTTGTTAGCGGAGATTTTAAAAATGATGATGATGCATAATCACCAAATCCTGCAACAGAGAAATCTTCTCCTACACTCAATCCATTTTCTTCTAATGCTTTAATCGCACCATACGCTAGATTATCTGTTGCACATATTAAACAAGTATTATCTTTAATTTGTTTTATATTTTTCATTAACTAGTCTATAACTATCTTCTAAACCGAAAATTTGTTATCAATACATCACTAGATTCCAGATTATACTTCTCAAGAGTACGCATCACACCTAGTTTTCTATAGTAACCTACAGCTATATCTTCTTCTCCTACCCCTATATATGCAATCTTTCTATGTCCACTTGCTAAGACAAAATTTGTTAAATCTCTTGCTGCATTAAAGTCATTGTATTCTACACTATACGTATATTCTCCTTCTTGTCCTAAAAGCACTACAGGTACATCAATAGATTTTATAGTATCTTCATAACTTTTACTCATAGTTGTTGGTAATAGAATTATTCCATCAACATTCATACGAGCAAGTTTCCTAATATATTCAAGCTGTTTTTCTTCATCAAAATTTGCATTCATAATTAAAGTTTCATAATTATTTTTCTTCAAATTTTCATCAATATATTTTAGAGTATTAGAACTAACATATGAGTGTAAACATGGAACAATTACACCTATTATTTTACTATCTGTACTTTTTAATGCCTTAGCAAAAGTATTTGGTGTATAGTTATATTTGTCTACAACTTCTTTTAATTTTTTTTCTTTTGTATCTTTTTTTAAATTTCCACCATTAAAATATCTTGAAACAGTAGTAGTCCCTACTCCCTGCCATTCTGGCTATATCTACTATAGTCAATTTTTTTCATAAATAATAATAGCCCCCTTTTTAATCTCTAATTTACGTTTACAGTCATATTTTTATTATAAACTATCCTGTAAAAATAAATAAAGTCGTGAAGAGTTATTTCACTAAAAAAATACATCTATTTTTTTATTTTTCTCCACTGTATTATAAACTACTCTATTGTTTTGTAATACAGTTTCCGAAAAATGTTAATTTAACAACTAAATAGAGATGTAATATATGTGTTTAAAAAATATTAAACAGTTTAAGCATTTATCTTGAAATCATTTACTAAAAAGTGATATATTCTTCATGGAGGTAATTATGCTAGTTCAATTAAAAAAACGTATCTAAACAATATAAAAAAATGCTAATTTTAAATTAAATAATATTTCTTTTGATATAAATAAACGAGAAGTTATCGGAATCATTGGGCGAAATGGTACTGGAAAAAAGTACAATTTTAAAAATGATTAATGGAATTGTTAATTTTGATAGCGGGGATATCCTCTATAAAGGAAAATCTTTAAAATCAATGACAAATAAAGAACTTAGAAGTACTAGAAAAAAACTTGGCATACATATTTCAAAAACTCTAATCTTCTAGATAACAAGAGTGTCTATTATCATCTTAGTCTTGTTTATAAATTAAACAATGTGAATGTAAATAATAAAAAAATAGATGAAATATTGGAATTTATGAATATTACTAGGCTTAAAAATAGTCTTTGTGGAAGTCTTAGTGGTGGTGAACAACAAAAAGTTGCTATAGCTATGGCTCTACTTCAAGAACCTGAAATTTTGTTATGTGACGAAATAAGTTCTGCTCTTGATACTAATAGTGAAAAAGAAATTTTTTTATCTATTAAATAAACTTCGAGAGACTACTAATATTTCTATATTAATGATTTCACATAGTTTATCATTGTTAAAAAAACTTTTGTGATAAAGTTATTATAATTGATGACTCTACTATAAAAGATGTCATTGCACCTAAAAAAAGATAATGAAAAAGATTATGATGAAAACTACTATAATTATGTAAAGGAGTTTTTTTGCTAAATGATTGATTTATTAATTAAAAAAACTCTGATGGGATTATAAAAAGCATTTTGGGAAACTAACTTTATGATGGCAGTCTCAATGTTAGTATGTCTGATTTTTTTCTTTACCATTGGGAATACTTTTATTTTCATTAGAAAAAGATTATTTATTAAAAAAATAGGTTTATTTATCAAATACTTAGTATATTACTTAATGCCTTACGCAGTGTACCTTTTTAATATTCATATTTATATTAATACCAGTAAATAGATTTCTATTTAAAAACTGCATTCGGTAATCTAGCTGCGACTTTACCATTAGCATTAGTTTCTATAAGTATATATTCACGTTTTTGTTGAACAAGCTCTGCTTAATGTTCCTAAAAAAATAATTGATAGAGCTATAAGTATGGGGGCAACTAAATTACAAATAATTCGTTACTTCCTACTACCATCTATAAAAAGCGATCTAATCTTGTCGTTCACATCTGTAACAATAAGTTTACTATCTTATTCAACTGTAATGGGTGTTATTGGTGCAGGAGGACTTGGTGAATTTGCCTATAGATACGGCTATCAAGAATATGACTACAATCTTATGTATCTTGTAGTTATTATATTTGTTATCTATGTTTTCATTATTCAGTCCATTGGTTATGGATTGGCAAAAAAATTATATAAATAAAAAAAGGAGAAATAATAATGAAAAAACTAATTTCAATTTTTACAAGCTTATTAGCACTTGTACTTGTTCTTACTGCTTGTTCTAGTAAATCAGACACAAAAAGTGAGAAAAAAGAAAATGTTACTGTTAAAGTAGCTTCACATACTGCCCCAATGACAGATATGTTAGAAATGATTAAAGATGACCTTCAAAAAGAAGGATATAATCTTGAAATCGTAAAAGTTTCTGACAACGTTCAAGCTAACGTTGCATTAAACAATAAAGAAGTTGATGCTAACTTCTTCCAACACAAACCATTTATGGAACAATTTAATCAAAAAAATGGTGCTAACTTAGTAGCTGTTCAACCTATATATAATGCTACAGTAGCTTTTTATTCTAAAAACATTAAAGATATTAAAGAGCTTAAAGATGGTGCAGATGTAGCTATTCCATCTGACCCAACTAACCTAGCTCGTGCTTTACGTTTATTAGATAAAAATAAAGTAATTACACTTAAAGATCCAAACAGTTATACTGTAACAACAGCAGATATTAAAGAAAACCCTAAAAATCTTAAATTTACTGAAGTTGCGTTATTAAACCTTAACGAAGCTTATAATGAAAAAGACTTAGTATTTAACTATCCTACTTACATTGCCAAATTAGGACTTACTCCATTAAAAGATGGTGTCCTAGTTGAAGACCAGAATGATTCAACATTTGCAGTAAGTCTAGTAGCAAGAGAAGATAATAAAGATAGTGATGCTGTAAAAGCTGTAAAAAAAGCATTAGCTAGCGAAAAAGTTAAAAACTTCATCAACGAAAAATTAAAAGGACACGCTACTCCAGCGTTCTAATACACTAATCACAAAAAGAGCGAGTTGAAAATATCAACTCGCTCTTTTTATATTATTTTAATAATTTTTCAAATGATTCTCTTACTTGACCTACAGAGAACCCGATAATAACTTGAATAGCTTTACCATTACGAGCTACACCAAGAGCCCCTGATTTTTTCAAGAAGTTATCATCTTTTACTAGACTTTCATCTTTAACGTTAACACGTAATCTTGTTACACAGTTAGTAACATCAATAATATTGTCTTTTCCACCTAAACCTTCAAGAATAATTACTGCTTGGTCATCGTGTGTTGCAGAATCATCTCTAACTTCTGGTTTAGCTTCAGCATTTTCTTTACCTTTTTCACGGTATTCTTGTTTAGAATATAGTTTTGTTTCAGCATCGTCATCTTCACGACCTGGTGTATTTAAATTGAATTTCAGAATCATAAATCTAAATACGAAGAAGTAAATTACTGAGAATGTTAAACCTACTGCTATTTGTACAAACATTTGTGATGAATGGTTTTTGAACATTGGTATCCAGTTAAGTGCTAAGAAGTCGATTAATCCACTTCCGAAGTTACCTACAACTCCAAACCCATACATAGTTGCTGACATTGCTGCACCTAATACTGCGTGTGCAACGAATAATGCTGGTGCTGCAAATAAGAATGTGAACTCGATTGGTTCAGTAATACCAGTTAAGAAGCCTGTTAAAGCTGCTGGAAGTAATAGACCTGCTACAACTTTTTTCTTCTTATCTTTAGCTGTTACATACATAGCTAAAGCTGCTGCTGGTAAACCGAATACTTTAGAGTTACCGTGTAATGAGAACCCACCTTGAGGGAATAATTCTTTTAATGGAGTTGTGCTTTGAGAGAACTCTTGAATATGTTGTACCCAGAAAGCTGTAATTCCATTTTCTACTACTGCTGGTCCAAACATAAATGGTCCATAGATAAAGTGGTGTAATCCAGTAGGAATAAGTATTCTTTCTAAGAATGTATATGAAAATACTCCAATTACACCTGATGCTTTTAAGAATCCTTGTAAAGCAGCAATTCCTAATTGAACTTTAGGCCATAATAATGCTGTTAAGTATGCCATAGGAATCATTAATAAGAAACCAATAATAATAACAAATGTAGTACCTTGGAAAATTCCTAATAATTCAGGAAGTTTTTTATCAAAGTATTTATTATGAATCCAAACGGCAATTGATGCAATAAGGATAGAACCAATAATTGAAGTATCTAGAGTGATTACTCCTGCAATTCTAGTTAAACCTGTTGGTAATTTTAAAGCTGGTGTTACGTCTACTCCAAATGATGGGAATGCTGTTAAGAATCCATTGATAAAGTAGTTAAACGCCATGTAAATTAAGAATGCTTCTAGTGCTGCACGACCATTTGCTTTTTTTGCAAGACCAATCGGAATACCAAGTGCGAATACTACTGGCATTTGATTGAAGATTGTCCATCCTCCTTGCTCTACTACGAACCAGAAATTATACCATAAAGTACCTTCTGTCGCGATGCTCCCTACTAAGTTAGGGTTTTTAAATATTGAAGTTAAACCTACTACTAATCCAAAGAATGCGAAGATTATCGATGGCATTAGCATAGCTCCTCCAAAACGCTGAATCTTTTGTAACATAACATTATCCTCCTTTTTATTTTTATTTTTCTGCTATTGTTACTTCTAAACCATTGTGATCTGATATTATTGGATAATTAGTATTATTAAAAATAACACTACTTTCCGTAACATTAAGTTCACGATTACTAAATATATAATCTAGCTTTTTCTTGTTCATTGAATCTTCCCAACCACTAATGTTTTTATACACTGTTACACCATCATCTTTTTTCTGAGCCATTTCGTAAGTGTCAAAAAGTCCCATTTCTATAATCATGTTGTAATCTTCTTTTTTTGATTAAAAATAATCTGTATTAAAAATCACCCATAAAGATTTTTAAAATTAGAGTCATCTGTATGGTTAACTAGATTATAAAGATTTTCTCTAATATTTTCATCTTCACAAGTAGGCAGATTCATATGGCAACTATAAAAATTCTATTGTCTGATTATTTATCTCTAACGTTACCTTTAATATTTTTTTCTTGAAGATATAGAGTGGATATCTTGGTGTGATGTACAGTAGAAATCCTCTACATCACACACTTTACCCTTAGCTAGTATTGCTAGACCTTCCTCATATTTGTCAAAACCAATATGAGAATAAGTCCAGTAATAACTATAGCCGCTTTCCCCATAACTATTTATTTTTATCTAATAACATCTTTCCAAAGTTATCTTTTTTTATGTTTGAATAAACATTTTCACTATTAATCAGCTGATTAACTTCTTGCATTGCGATAACATCATATTTTTCTACGATAGTTTTTTTGCTAAGATATCAAGTTTTTTTCAAGCTGATTATTTTCTAACCAACTATGAACGTTAATCGTTAATAGTTTCATATTCTTTCCCTCTTTCATATAGTTATTTATTCCAAATTTCTTTGTTATATTGATCTATTGTACGGTCAGATGAGAAGAATCCGGCCTTAGCAATATTTACAATTACTTTTTTAAGCCATAATTCACGATTTTCATAGTCTGCTAACATTTCTTCTTTTTTAGCGTAATATTCTTCAAAATCAATTAGAGTCATAAACCAATCTTTATTTAATAACTCGTTATATAGTCTTTCTAATCTTTCTTTGTTTCCTAGTTTTACTAAGTCATCAGAAACGATAAAATCAACTACTTCTTTTACACCAGCTTTTTTGTAGTAATCTTTAGATACATAACCACTAGTTTCATAAAGTTTAATAATTTCATCACTTTCTTTACCAAAGATATAGATATTTTCACGTCCGACTAACTCATCGATTTCAACATTTGCTCCATCTAGAGTTCCTAATGTTAGTGCTCCATTTAACATAAATTTCATATTACCAGTTCCACTAGCTTCTTTAGATGCTAATGAAATTTGTTCACTAATATCAGTTGCTGGAATTAATTTTTCCGCAACACTTACATTATAGTTTTCAACTAAGAATACATTTAAGTATTTGTTTACTTCTGGATCATTATTAATTAACTCTGATAAACAAAGAATTAAGTGAATAATATCTTGAGCTATAATATAAGCTGGTGCTGCTTTACCACCAAAGAATACAGTAATTTTTCTTTCAGGTAATTTACCATTTTTAATATCTAAGTATTTTTTAATTACATATAAAGCGTTCATTTGTTGACGTTTATACTCATGGAATCTCTTGATTTGTGTATCGATAATACTATTTTCATCTAATTCAATTCCTTGAGTTTCTTTTAGATATTCTTTAAGAACTAGTTTATTTTCATGTTTGATTTCTTCTAGTTTAGCTGCTACTTCTTTGCTGTCAACAAATGCTAATAGTTTTTCTAATTTTGTTGCATCTGTTAAGTACTCATCACCAATTAGTTCTTTTAAATAAGCTGCTAATGGTCTATTAGAGAACTCTAACCAACGTCTGAAAGTAATACCATTTGTTTTGTTATTGAATTTTTCTGGATATAACTCATAGAAGTGTTTTAATTCAGAATTTTTAAGTATTTCTGTGTGTAAGTATGCTACTCCATTTACACTATTTGAGAAGTGAATATCCATATTAGCCATATGTACTTTATCATCTTTATCGATAATTTGGATATCTTCACCTTCATATTTTTCACGAATAACTGCATCAAGTTTTTTAATAATTTTAACAAGGTGCGGAACTACTTCTTCTAAATATTCTATTGGCCATTTTTCTAAAGCCTCTGCTAAAATTGTGTGATTTGTGTAACCAGTCATTTTTTGCACAATAGTATATGCTTCTTCAAAGCTAATTCCATGTTTTTCAGTTAATAAACGGATTAATTCAGGAATTACCATACTTGGGTGAGTATCGTTTATTTGAACATAAGCATATTCATATAAATCATGAACGTTACTTCCTTTTGCGATAGCTTCATCTAAAATTAATTGTGCTGCATTAGATACCATAAAGTATTGTTGGTAAATACGTAGTAACTCACCATTTTTATCACTATCATCTGGATATAAGAATAATGTTAAGTTCTTCTCTATTTCCGTTTTATCAAAGCTAATTCCATCTTCAATAATATTACTATCAACTGAATCAATATCGAATAAGTTTAAATAATTTTTTTGTATCTTTTTTTATATCCTAGAACATCTATTCTTTTTTTAGTGTTGATGTTAAATTGAAATTTTTGAATGGAACTGTATATTTAATATCGGTATCTCTTAACCATGAAGAGTCTTCAATCCAGAAGTTTGGTTCAGCATGTTGTTCATTTTTCACAAATACCTGTCTAAATAATCCACAATGATAGTTTAATCCAACTCCATCACCATTAATTCCTAATGATGAAATTGAATCGATAAAACATGAAGCTAGTCGACCTAGACCTCCATTACCTAATGATGGTTCTAACTCCTCTTCTTCTACCTCACTAAGACGTTTATTAGCTGCTAATAATTCTTTTTCAACTTCCTCATAAATCCCTAAATTTATTAAGTTATTTGATAATAATTTACCAATTAAAAAACTCAGCAGAAATATAATAAACTTTTTTTCTTATCAGTATTTAACGGCTTCTTATCAGCTTCTTCTTTAACGTAGTTTAATAATTGTACATAGATTTCTTTTATTATTTAAAGAACTTAATTCTTTTCCTGTTTTTTCTAATACATAGTTACTAAATTTCATCGTTATCCTCTTTCTCTCGCATATCTGTTTGTTAGATCTTTTTATAAATTCTTTCTTCTCTTCTGTTAGATCTTCCGCAAGCATTCTCCATTCCCAGTTTCCTCCAACTGTTGATGGAACATTCATTCTGCTGCTTGCATCTTTATCTAATAAATCTTGCATTGTTACAATTGAATAATCACTAACTGATGAATGAATACCACGAATCATTGCTTGTGTAATAGTTTCATCATCTCGCTGATTTAAATATTCAGCTACTAATTTTTGTTCATCTTCACTTAGTTTTTCATACCAACCATTTACAACATCATTATCATGTGTACCTGTGTAAGCCACACTATTAGCTGTGTAATTATGTGGTAAGTCCAAACTATCATGGTCTGGGAAAGCAAATTGTAGAATTTTTCATTCCTGGATATCCTGAATCGTCTAATAATTTTTTTCTGCTTTCTCATCAATAAATCCAAGATTTTCTGCAATAATTGGTAAATCACCCTAATTGTTCTTTTAATTTTTTTCAAACAATTCAATACCAGGACCTTCTTCCCATGTACCATTTACAGCATCTTCTGCATCTCTATCGATTTGCCAAAAATCTGAAAAACCTTTAAAGTGATCTATTCTTAGTACATCATAAATTTTAAAACTCTCTTGTACTCTATAAACCCACCAAGAATAATTTTTGTTCTTTGTGTTTTTTTCCAATCATATATTGGATTACCCCAAAGTTGACCAGTAGGACTGAAATCATCAGCTGGACATCCTGCTACATATAGAGGTTCATTGTTTTCATCAATTTTAAATAGCTCTGGCATTGTCCACATTTCAACACTGTCACCACTAACGTAAATCGGCATATCTCCAATTATTTTTTTATACCTTTTTTTCATTTGCATATTTTTTTTAAGTTCTAACCACTGTTTAAAGAAGAAATATTGAGTTACAGTATAGTATCTAATACTATCTTTTTAGTTCCGCTCTATATCTTTCTCTAGCTTGTTGTTCCCCACGTTTTATATCTTCGTCCCAGTGATTAATGCTTTGATATCCAAAAACTTTCTTTTTATAGCCATATATTCTGCATAGTCAGGTAACCAACTTGTATTTTCTTGTTCAAATTTTTCTATTTCTTCTAAAATGCTGCTATTTTGTTTTGTATTTTCTACCGCTTTTTCTAAAATAGGTCTTCTTGCATTGAATAATAATTCATAATCTACTTTTTCTTTATTATCACCAAAGTTTACTTCTTCGTAATCACCTTTTTCTAATAATCCAGATTCACTAAGTAATTCAAAATCTATTAAATTTAAATTCCCAGCTACTGCAGAAAAACTTTGGTATGGCGAATCTCCATAACTTGTAGTTGTTAATGGTAATATTTGCCAATATGTTTGATCTGTTTCTTCTAAAAAGTCAACAAATTCATAAGCACTTTTACCAAAAGTACCGATACCAAATTCACCTGGTAATGATGTAATATGCATTAAAATACCACTTGAGCGTTTTTTCATCTATAAATCCTCCATAAGTTTGCTATTAACATAATCTTATATCTCAACACTAATTATTATAAATAAAACGGTTTAATTTGTCAATACATTTATGTAATTCTTTTTATTATATTTTTTTATACATTTACGTATATGTTTGAAATTTTTTTGTTACCTTATTGTTAATAGTTGATTTTTTTAAAAAAGACATTTATAATATTTAATTGATAAATATAAAAGGATAGAATTAAAATGAGTAAATATAAACTAGTATATAATGATATAAAAAAATAAAAATAGATACACGTTATTATAAACGTAATACAGAATTACCAAGCGAGAATGAATTGGTTAAAGAATATGGATACTCTAAGGACACTATAAGAAAAAGCTCTATCTTTACTTGAAATTAATGGTTATATCCAAAAAAATAAAAAGGAAAAAAACTCTTTAATTCTTGGACATGGTCGTATAAAAAAATAATTATCTTGGAAATATAAAAACTTCTTCGGAATTAAATATTGATGGAAAAATATGAAATAACAACAAATCTTGAATCTCTTTATATAATTCAAGGTGAGGAAAAAAATAATGAAGATTTTTGGGGCTAAAGAGAACGAAGATTTTTACCGAGTTAGTCGAAGTAGAACTATTAATGGTGAACGTCTAGAATACGAAGTTTCATATTTCAATCGAAAATTGGTACCTTTCTTAAATAAAGAAATAGCTGAATCATCAATTTACAAATATTTAGAAGATGAACTAGGGTCTTAAAAATCACTCATTCAAGAAGAGAAATTTCTTTCAGATATGCTAATGAAGAAGAAAAAAACGCATATGGACTTAGGGAAATACGATATGGTAGCAGTTGTTGAAAGTACTACATATTTATCAAATGGGAATATACTACAATACGGAATACTAAGTTATCGACCAGATAAGTTTACTTTTTGTTACTATGGTTAAAAGATAAAAAAAGATGCTAATTTAAAATTAGCATCTTTTTTTAATATTTTTATTTTAATCTATCTTCTAATTCTGCTTTTTAAATCTTCAAATCCAGGTTTACCTAATAGAGCAAACATATTTTTTTCTTATATGCTTCTACTCCAGGTTGGTCAAATGGATTTAATCCTTGCATATATCCAGAAATAGCTACTGCTTTTTTTCAAAGAAGTATACTAAGTATCCAAATGTAAATTCACTCATATCTGGAAGTTCTACTACAAAGTTAGGTACTCCACCATCTGTGTGAGCAAGTAATGTTCCTTCGAATGCTTTTAGTATTAACGAAGTCCATAGTTTTACCAGCTAAGTAGTTTAGACCATCTAAATTATTATCCGCTTCTTTTAACTCGATATCTTTATTTGGAGCTTTTAACTTTAAGAATAGTTTCTAATAAGATACGACGTCCTTCTTGAACGTATTGTCCCATTGAGTGTAAGTCTGTTGAGAAGCATACACTTGACGGATATAATGCTTTTACCATCTTTACCTTCAGACTCTCCATAAAGTTGTTTCCACCATTCATTAAAGTATACCATTGATGGTTCATATGAAACTAATATTTCTATTAATTTACCTTTTTGTTGAAGAATATTTCTCATTACCGCATATTGGTAAGCAATATTTGTACTTAAATCTGATGTAGAAAGTTGATCTTGAGCTAGTTTAGCTCCTGCCATCATTTTATCAATATCTACTCCACTAACGGCTATCGGTAATAATCCTACCGCTGTAAGAACCGTAAAAACGTCCACCTACATCATCAGGTACAACGAATGTTTCATATCCTTCATCATCCGCAAGAGATTTTTAGAGCACCTTTAGCTTTATCTGTTGTAGCAAAAAAATTCTTTCTTTTGCTCCTTCTTTTCCATATTTTTTTCTTCTAGTAATTCTTTAAAAAAATACGGAATGCGATTGCTGGTTCAGTAGTAGTTCCTGATTTAGAAATTACATTTACTGAGAAATCTTTACCTGTAGTTTTTTTAAGTAATTTACTAATTCCGCTGTGTATGTTGAAGAAATAGTATGTCCCACAAAGAATACTTGTGGTGTTTTTCTATCTTTTTCATAGAAATTATAGAAATTATCATTTAACATTTCAATAGCTGCACGAGCCCCTAGGTAAGAACCTCCAATTCCAATAACTACAAGTACATCAGAATTGTTTTTGAATTTTTTTACTTGCTTCTTTAATTCTAGCAAATTCTTCTTTATCATAATTAGTTGGTAATTCTAACCATCCTAAAAAGTCATTACCTACACCAGTTTTATTATGTAATTGCTCATGAGCTACTTTTTACATAACCTTCCATATTTTTTTAACTTCTTGTTCACTAAAGAAATTTAATGCTTTTTGAATAATCAAAATTTAAATGCATGTTCCTTCTCCTTTTTTTAAAATAAAATTTACTTTTTATTATAAATCATTGTTGGCTTATCGTCTATAATATAATCATAAATTAATTCAGAAACTTTTTTTCTGCATTATGCCTAATTGTATTATTTTCAACGATTCCAACGTTATAATTTTCTATTAATTTAATACCTAGTTCATTAATTTTTTTCATAATCTATTTCAACTGCTTCTTGTTTTTTTCTTTTTCGATATCTTTCTAAAATATCTTCTTCAAAAAAACTCGTGAATTAGCTATAACTATATCAAAAAAATATTTTTCGCCTACATGCTTATTAATGGCTTCTATGTGATTTGATACAGTAAAATTATCCGTTTCACCATGTTGAGTCATCACATTGCTAATATATATATTTTTGCTTCACTTTCTCTTATTTTTTTCTGAAACTTGAGATATAACCAAATTTGGTATTATTGATGTATATAAACTTCCTGGTCCCATTACAATATAATCGGCGTTTTCTATAGCAGCCAATACATCGTCATTTGCTTTTACTCGCGACGGTGTTATATATACATGGTCAATAACACCACCAGCCTTCGTTATAGAAGATTCACCTCTAATTATTTCACCAGTTGACAATACAGCATTTAGAGTTGCTATATCATTAGTTGTAGGTAACACTGTTCCTCTAACATTTAATATTTTACTCATTATTTTTTTACTGCTGTTGAAAAAAATCACCGTGTATATCTGTCATAGCAGCTAACATAAGATTTCCTACAGGATGCCCCTTTACTTCTCCACTGTCAAATCTATACTGAAACATTTTTTTCTAAATACGGCTCGACATCCGATAACGCTGCTATTACATTCCTTATGTCTCCAGGAGACGGAATGTTCATATCACTTCTAATTTTCCCCGAACTCCCTCCATCATCTGCCACAGTAACTATAGCTGTTATATCCAAAGGATATCTTTTTAATCCTCTCAAAAGAACTGATAAACCTGTTCCTCCTCCTATAGTTACTACTTTTATTTTTTTGATCTCATTATTACATTACCTACCCTTATCTATATCTCTATGTTCGAGATAAACTCTATACCCAAATTTTTTTCTATATCTTCATGTAGTTTTTCGTGCTACACTCACTGATCGATGTTTCCCCCTGTACATCCTACTGCTATAGCAACTTTATCTCTTCCTTCATATTGATATTTATCTATCATAAAAAAATATTAAATTCTTATATTTTTTTCATAAAAATTCTTTTGTAACTTCATCATCAAAAAAACATAGTTAAAAAAACATCTTCGTCTTGACCTGTTTTTTTCTCTAAGTTCATTTATATAAAAATGGATTTTTTTCAAAAAAAGCGAACATCTACAATATTATCAGCATCTATCGGTACTCCGTATTTATACCCAAAGCTAGAAACCGTAATATGATAACTGTCTTTCTTCTCGATTCCAAAAATCTCCTAAAAATTTTTACTTTGTAAATCTTTCACACTAAACTTAGTTGTATTATAGATATAGTTAGCTAAACCTTTTATAGCTTCCATATCCTTTCTTTCTTGCTTTTATACCTTCAAGTAAACCAAATTCCGATGAAAGTGGGTGATTTTTTTCTTGTCTCTTTATATCGATTTACAATTACTTGATTATCACAATCTAAAAAAATAATTTTTTTGTATCAAAGTACTCATTTTGCTGAATCTTTTTAAGAACTTCTTTTAAATCTACAAAAAGATGTTTTACTCCTTATATCGATACTTATAGCTGTTTTATCAATTTCTTTCTCTTCAATAATTCTTAAAAAAATCTTCTACTACAAGACCCGGTAAGTTATCTGTACAAAAAAATAGCCTTGACTTTCAAATATATTTAGTGCTGTATTTTTTTCCCCGCTCCACTTATTCCTGTGATTATTACTAATTTTTTTTTCATAACTACACATCCATTTTTTTTAATTATTAATTTTTGTATATACATAGAAAAAAATACAAAAATTCTATTTTCTATTTTACACTAAATACATCGTTTTGTGAATTATTATAGAATAAAAAGTTATAAAGAAGATAATATAAATATCATCTTCTTTATAACTTACCTTTTCTTTATATTAATTATTACCCGTACCATTTTGATCACTTGTATTTCCAACTCTACTTGCGTTATTTGAGCCGCCTCTAGTATTCGGGTTTTTGTGAATTACTTATACTATTATTATTGTTGTTAGAAGTAGCATTATTTCTATTACTATTCCCTTCACTACTATCATTATCGTTTTGACTATTTCTTGAATTTTCCTCTTGTGTTCGACGCTGTTGTTCTTCTATTTGTCGTCTTTTCGCTCTCTGTAATGATTTTCACTCCACCATTTATAGAACCAACATTATTAGGTACAGAAAAACCATTTGGTCTATGAATATTAACAATATTTTTGCATATTTAATCGATAAAGCAGCTGTGTTTTTCTGAGTATCTTGTTGAGTCATATATTTAGTAGGACCATCTATTGAATCAAACCCTTGCCATACCGCTAGAGTATAATTACTTGTGTATCCAACTACCCAAGAATCTTTAGAATAATTATTAATATCAAAATTATACTTTTTCTGCTTCTGCTTCACCAAATGTTGTTGTTCCTGTTTTTTACAGCCATATCTGCTCCACTAATCCTAGAACTGGTTGCTGTACCATTTACAACATTTCTTAACATAGAGGTCATTATATACGCTGTTGAATCTTTTTATTACTTGTTTTCTATCATCTATGCTAAAACTTTTTAATCTCACTACCTTCACTATCATAAACTTTTTTTAATAGCTTTTGGAGTAGCATAATATCCATTATTACTAAACGGCACATACGCCGCTGCCATTTGAAGCGGTGAATAACCATCTCCACTTCCTCCTATAGGCGTAGTCAACGAATCATCAGTTACGCTCATCCCCACTCTACTCGCATACTGTTTTTACTCTATCAAAACCAACCTCTTGATAAGTTTTTTTACAGCTGGTATATTATATGACATCATTAAAGCATTATTTATTGTAATATTACCATGATATTGTCTATCCCAGTTTTTGAATAAAAGTTCCCTGAATTTTACTATCATTTATAATATGATCTGAACCCCAGTTCAGATATTCTACTGCAGGGCCATATGCTAATATAGGTTTGATAGCAGATCCTGGTTGCAGTTTTTGCTTGAGTGGCAATATTATAACCATTAAATGTCTGATTTTTTTCCCACCATATATAGCTGCTATACCACTGTTTTCATTATTTAATACAACCATAGCAACGTTGCTTGCTTGCTTAATACCTACTGCATTTGATGTAATGCTATCACTTAATGAACTTTTGGATTTTCGGATCAAAATTAGTATAAATTTTTCAACCCTAAATTTAATACGTCCCCTTCGTAATCTTTTATATTCTTTACTATTTTTTTAATTCATTTACTATTTGGTTCATATAGCCAGTATACTTACTATCAAATTCACTTGAAAGAATTACTCGTTCATCTGAATTTCTAGAAACTATACCATCCATGATATTTGTTTGTTTTGCTGATTCTGCTTCTTCTTTTGTTATTTTATCATGATATTGCATCAAATAGAGTACCGTATCACGACGAGCTTTTAGCTGCCTCTGGATTATCATATGGATTATATGTATTTGGATGCTGTGGCATACCTGCAAGTAAAAGCCATTTGTGGTAAAGTTAATTGACTTATATCTTTATTATAGTAGTATTTTGCCGCTGTTTTTCAAACCGTATACTCCATCTGAATAGTAGATTCTATTAACATACATCGTGAAAAATAGTTTCTTTATCATAATTTTTGCTCAAGTTTATATGCTAGATATGCTTCTTGAACTTTACGCTTTATACTCTTATTATCATCTAAAAAAATGTACGCTTAATAAGTTGTTGAGAAATGGTTGAAGCTCCCTGAGAACCAAAGCCACTCGTAAGGTTAGATACAACTGCTCCCTACTAAACGACGATAATCTACTGCTCCGTGCTCAAAGAATCTATTATCCTCAGTAGCTAATATAGCATCTTGCATCTGTTGCGGAATATCAGCTGTTTCTAAATTCTCACCTACTTCATTACCAAGCTTAGCCACCTCGTTATTATTAACATCATAAACAATTGTCCTAGTATTATTATCTAGTATTTTTGAATCAAATGCAGGTGCTTGGTATATCCAAAAATACACATAAGAAAAAAATATAGCTATTATTGCTGCACTTGCAGCATATAAAACATATTTAAGAATCTTCATCAATTTCTCTTTTTTTATTATTCTTAAAATTTGGATTACTTATTCTATTAATTTTCTTATTATTTGAATTAGATAAACTATTCCCCCTTAACCTTTCCTTTTGTTGCCTTAAAGGATTTTGTTTTTTTGTTGAGAATTAGCCCTTTGGTTACTTCCAATTGGTCTTTGGTTAATTCCACTAGACCTTGTTCCACTCCTTCTCATTTCTTCACCATTTAATGACCTTCTTTGTTGACCATTAGATTGAGAATTATTTCCTCTAGATATATATCCACCTGGCATAACACTCTTCTTATCTTGGGAAATGCCTATTCCTCCTTGAAAGACGTTCATTATTATTTTTCCGCCATTGTATATCCTCACTTTATATATTTTTTTACTTTCCTTAATTCAAGCATAAGTTTACTATATTAATTTTAATTTAAATTTTAAAAAAATCAATTTTAACAGTATAATATTTCAATTTATTGCTATTTTTTTTAATATTTTTTTGTAATATAAATTACTTACTTTTTAAATAAAAAAAGGGTTAACTTTTTTTCATAAGTTATCCCTTTTGTTTATAAATAAATATAATTAATTATTTTTTTCTTTTTATATAAATCTAATCCCTTTTTAAATCTCATTAATGCATCTTCTAAAAACTTCTTTAGTACAAGCAAAAATTTAATCTAGCTTTCCCTTCTCCACCTTTTTCCAAATTCACTACCAGAATTAAGTTGTAATTTTCACATTATCATATAAGAACTTACAAAAAGTCATCAGAATCCATTGTTACTGCAGAAAAAGTCTATCCATTCTAAATATGTAGCATTTGTTGGTGTTAATTTGATTTCTGGTGTTTCTTTAGCAAAAAAAAGTCTTTTACATATTTTCTATTATCTTCTAAAACAATCATTAATTCTTCTAACCATACATCACATTTATTATATGCAACCGTAGTTACTGGACCAGTTAAAAAAAGTTATTTGTATTGGTTTTGTTCTTAACAAGTACTTTTTTTATTTTTTTCACGATATTCTTTATTTGGAACTATTATATTAGATGTTCTAACTCCTGCAATATTAAATGTTTTTTTGTAGGCGCTATATAAGTAATAGTATGATTTCTAGTCCACTCTGATAAAGTATGTGACATTACATGATTATTTTTCTTTAAATGTTAAATCACAGTGAATTTCATCAGAAATTAAAAATAACATTATATTTTTTTCACATAATTGTGCAACTTTTTAATATTTCTTCTTTTGTCCAAACTCTACCTATTGGATTATGAGGGATTACATAGTATCATCATTTTTATATCACCATTTTCTAACTGCGATTCTAGTTTTTCATAGTCTATATAATAGTCATCTTTATACTCTAGTTCACATTGAACAAAAATTTCTTTCACATTCATAAATGTTTGTAAAGAAATAAGCATATACAGGTGTGAAAAAGTAATATAGAATCACCCTTTTTCAGTTAAAGCCTCTATTGTAGCGTTAATAGCTGGTCTTACTCCTGTGGCATACAGCAACCAATCTTTTTCTAAATTAACTTTATATCTTCTTTTTATACCAGTTTACCACAGAATCATAGTATGCATTATCTAAAAACATCATAACCATAAATTCCATGGGCGACTCGCCTTAAAAATCTCCTCAGTTATTTCTGGGGCAACAGGAAAATCCATATCCGCAACTGTCATTGAGATATATCCTTCTCCCACATTCCATTTCTTTTGAGTTTTTTTCCAACTCTATCTATAACTTCAGAAAAAAATTGTATTTCATATTAATGATCTCCTTATCATTTATTATTTAGTGTTATATTAAAGTTAATTTTTGAAAAAAATTAATAATTTGTAAAAAGCGTTTTACAGCTATATTTTTAACATAAACTTAAATATTTTCCTAGACATTTCGACTCAGAAAATACAACTTATTTGAAAAGCCTTTTTCTCGCTTGCATAATGAAGCTCTTTATCAACATTTATATTATATTTATTTTTTTAATTCTTTTTTTATAAATTTTTTTCTGCTATAGCTAAACTAATTACTAATAGTAAAAATGGCTCCTGACCATATTAAGACACTTTTTCGGATCATCGTGCTCAACTATTATTAACCTTACAATAGCTGTTATACCAATATATATAAAAATATCTAAGAGGAAAGTGATAATTATTTTTTTAAAAATATTTTACAATAAGCGCTACAAACTCAAAGTATAAAAAAAGAAAACTAAAAATTTCTTCAATAAAATGTTGGTAACTACCAGTATCTGTTATAAATTTCATTCCTTCAACCACAATTTCTTTTTAATTCAATTAACAATCCAAATGATAATAAAATACCTACTGTAAGTAACCCAATATTCATTATCCATAAAAATAAGCTTTGATATTTTTTTTACTAAAATTTTCCATTAAGACTCCTTTTTTTTATTTATTTAAAAAAATTAATTTTAACACAACAATTTTTTTATTCATATAATCTTGCTCATAGTATCTTAGCATTCAATATGTTATACTTATTATATGTATATATGGAGGTTTTTATGATAGAATTAAAAAAAATATTACCCGATAACTTAACAGAACTTTATAATATTATCTATTCCTCTAAAGAGCCTGAATGGACGAAATTTAACGCACCTTACTTCAATGAATTTAAATTTTTAGACTTAGATACATTTTTACTGAAAAATCACAATGAATTTTTCTTGAGTGATAGAGTATTTGGTATATTTGTAAATAATAACTTAGTAGGTATCGTCACAAAACATTGGGAAAGTTTTATTACAAGATGGCTAGAAGTCGGTATTGTTATTTATAATGAAGAATATTGGTCTAAAGGAATCGGAGAAAAAGCTTTGAAGGAATGGTTTGACATTTGCTTTAAAAAACATCCTGAGATTGCTAGATTAGGTCTAACTACTTGGAGCGGAAATTACGGAATGATAAAACTTTCTGAGAAAATAGGATTAAAACTTGAAGCTAGAATTCGAAAGGTAAGATATTATAACGGCGTCTATTATGATTCTGTAAAATATGGTATTTTAAGAGAAGAATTTAATAAATTACAAATAATTTTTGGAGGTCTTTTATATGTTATTTCAATATGGAACAATGGCAGGAATAATGGAAGGAGCTTTTTAGTGGATCTCTTTCACTAGAGGAGCTTTTTAAAACATGGTAATTTTGGTATTGGTACCTTTTGATGGGATAGATGGAGAAATGATAATAGTTGATGGGAAAATGTATACAAAACAGATTATTATGGAAAGTCATCTATCCAACCTGGAGAGTCTAACTACCCCATTTGCTAGTGTTACAAATTTTTAAAATTGGATATCAAAAAAATAGATAGTTGCACTTTTTAATAATTTGGAAAGTAAAGTAAAGTGACTACTTTAATCCCAAATTATTTTTTTATGCTATAAAAAAATAATTGGCACATTCATAAAAAATGCATACTCGTTCTCCTGAAAAACAAGAGAAGCCTTATCCACCACTTTTAAACAGTCTTAGAAACTCAAAATATATTTAAATTATGAAAAGATACAACTGGAGTTATTGTCGGGTTTTTACTCTCCAACCTATGCTCATGGTGTAGCAGTAGGAGGTCTTCACTTACATTATATTAGCGATAACCTTAAAAAAACGGAGGTCATGTATTTGATTTTGAAATAAATGATGCACAAATAGAAATTTCGAAACCTCTTAGACTACTTTTCTGACAACTTTCCAAGAAATAGTGAATATAGAGAAATCTTAAGTATTAATACTGAAAACACTTGGAGATAAGATACATAAAAGCTGAGATTGAAAGTTGACTAACTATATAAAAAGGATGACTAGCAATAATTGCTAGTCATCCTTTTTTTTTATGAAAAGATTATTTATTTTTCTTAGGTGCATGGATACACATATCGATACAGTCCGCCATTGCTTCATATAAAGCTTCTGAGTATGTTGGGTGACCGTGAATAATATCCATAACATCATCAATTGTCATTTCTGTTTGTAGAAGTGTTGAACCTTCATTAATTAATTCAGCTGCAACTGGTCCTACAATGTGGATACCTAAGATTTCTCTGTATTTAGTATCCATAATTACTTTAACAAATCCTTCACCTTGGTTTGATGCTAATGAACGTCCGTTAGCTGCAAAGTTAAATCTTCCAACTTTAACATCATATTGTTGACGAGCTTGTTCTTCTAGTTAAACCAACCATTGCAACTTTCAGGGATGAGTGTAGATTGCTGCAGGAGTAGCTTTTAAGATCAACTTTTTTTATGGAGACCCATTGCATTTTTCAGCTGCAACTTCTCCCATCTTGAATGCTGCATGAGCTAACATCTTAGTTCCGTTGATATCTCCAGGAGCGTAAATTCCTTTAATTGAAGTTTCCATGTATTCATCAACTTTAACACGTCCACGTTCCATTTCGAATTTCTCAGCTAATTCACCAAGACAAGTGTTATCTGGAACACGTCCGATTGATAATAATACTTTATCTGCAACGATATCTTCTTTACCTTCAACTTTAACTACTACTTCGTGACCTTTATCAACGATTTCTAGTAATTTAGTTGATGTAAGAACATTAATTCCTTGTTTTCTAAATTGTTTTTCTAATGCTACAGAAGCATCTTTATCCATAGCAGCGATTAAACGATCTGCCATTTCAACGATAGTAACTTTAGATCCGAAAGTAGCAAATGCTTGACCTAACTCAGATCCGATTACTCCACCACCGATTACTGCTAAACGAGATGGTACTTCTTTAATATCTAAGAACTCATCACTTGTAAGAACTTTATCACTATCCATTCCTGGAATATTGATTCTACTTACTTTTAGATCCACCAGCTAAAATTACGTTGTCAGCATCGATAGTAGTTTTATCATCAACAACAACTTTTTTATCTGCAGTTAATTGACCTACTCCGTTAAATACTTTAACACCGTAAGATTTAAGTAATCCTGCTACACCACCAGATAAAGTTTTAGAAACTTTATTTTTAACTGCAACAGTTTGTTCCATGTCAACTGAAAATGCATCATTTACTAGTTTGATACCACGATCTTTAGCTGAACGAATGTGGTTGATAATTTCTGCATTGTGTAAGAAAGTTTTAGTTGGAATACATCCACGGTTTAGACATGTACCACCTAATTCACGGTTTTCTACTAATGCTACTTTTCCCACCTAATTGAGCTGCTTTAATAGCTGCTACATAACCAGCAGGTCCACCACCAACTACTGCTACATCGTATTCTCCACGACGTTCACGTTTAGGTGCAACCTCTTCTTGTTTTGTTTCAGGAACTTTTACATCTGCTGCTACTTCTTTTACAACCTCTGCTGCAGCTGCTGTAGAACCACTTTCTCCAGGAATTTCTTCACCTGGTTGTCCAATCCATGCAATTGTTTGAACTACAGGTACTGTAGATCCTGCAGGATGAACGATTTTTAATAATGTTCCGCTTGCTTCAGCTTCAACTTCCATATTTACTTTATCTGTTACGATTTCAAGAAGGACTTCACCTTCTTTTACCTCGTCACCTTCTTGCTTAAACCATTGTACGATTTCGCCTTCTTCCATTTCACTTCCGGCTTTTGGCATAATAACTTCTACTGCCATCTTATAATCACTCCTTAATACACTTTTCTTATGTTTTTTCTTAATATATTATATCACTATTATATTAGTAATGACAATGGATTTTCGATTGCTTCTTTCAGAGTCTTCATGAATTTAGCTCCTTCTAATCCATCTACCACACGGTGGTCAGCTGTTAATGTTAATGTCATAATAGGTCTTACAGTCACTTCACCATTATATACTACTGGTTTTGGTACAGTAGCACTTACACCTAAAATTGCTGTGTTAGGTTGGTTAATGATTGGTACGAAACTTTTAACTCCGTACATACCTAAGTTACTAATTGTAAATGTTGAATCAGCCATTTCATCTGGTTTTAATTTACCATTTAAAGCTTTAGTTGTAATTTCTTTAGATGCTACAACAAGCTCTTTAAGGCTCATTTTGTCTGCACCTTTAATTACAGGTACTACTAAACCACTGTCCATACCTACTGCAATAGATAAGTTAACATAGTGGTGTAAGTACATTTCTTTTTCATCACTTGATAATGAAGCATTTACATATGGGTGTTTCATTAATGATTTAATTACAGCTAATGAAATAAAGTCAGTAACTGTTGCTTTTTTACCAGTTTCTTCAATAATAGCGTCAACAACTTTTTTACGTAATGCTAGTAATTCAGTCATATCTACTTCTACGTTTACTACGAATGTAGGAGCACTAAAGTATGATTCACTCATACGTTTAGAAATAACTTTACGCATTGGTGACATTGGTACTGTTTCAACAACACCCCATTGATTTTCATTTGGAGCTTTCGGTGCTTTAGGAGCTTTTGGTGCAACTTCCGCTTTTGGAGCTGCTTCAACTTTCGTAGCACCGTGAAGAACTGCCATAATATCGGCTTTCATAATTTTACCGTTAGGTCCTGTACCTACAATACTTTCTGTGTTAATTCCTTCGATTTTTGCAATACGTTCTGCAAGTGGAGAAATTTTAACTTTAGAGTTAAGTTTGTAGTCTAATACATCATCTTTATGGATTCTTCCTTTTGGTCCAGATCCTTTTACTTTAGATAAGTCTATTCCTTTTTTACGCGCATAAGCTCTTGCAGCTGGTGTTGCACGTAATCCAGAATAATCTACTTTTTCTACTTCTTTTACTGGAGTATAGTCAACTTTTTTCTCAATTATTGTTTCTGCTGGAGCTACTTCTCCTGATTCGCTTGCTCCTGGAATTTTTTCACCAGGTTCACCAATCCATGCGATTGTTTGTACTACTGGTACTACATCTCCTGCTTGAGCAAGAATTTTTAATAAAGTCCCTGTAGCTTCAGCTTCAACTTCCATATTTACTTTGTCTGTTACAATTTCAAGTAAGACTTCACCTTCTTCGACATGGTCTCCTTCATTTTTAAACCATTGTACGATTTCGCCTTCTTCCATCTCACTTCCGGCTTTTGGCATTATTACCTCTACTGCCATTATTTTTCACATCCTTCGCTAATTACATTTTATTTTTTATTTACGGCTTTTTTAATTGTTGCTTTGATGTCTTCTACATCTGGAACAACTAATTTTTCTAAGTCTTTAGCAGATGGAATGTTAGTATCTGCTCCAGCCACACGGTAAATTGGGCTATCTAAGAAATCAAATGCATCACTTTCTGCGATTCTAGCAACGATTTCTCCACCAAATCCACCAGTTTTGAATGAATCATGGCATACTACTAATTTTCCAGTTTTTTGAACTGATTTCACGATTAAATCAGTATCTAATGGTACTAATGTAATTGGGTCTACTACTTCTACTGAGATACCTTCTTCTTTTAATTCTTCAGCAGCTTGTAAACTACGTTCTAACATTCTTCCCCAAGATACTAATGTTACATCATTACCTTCTACTTTAACATCACCTTTACCAATAACACCGATTTTTCCTACTTCTACTTCACCTTTACGTCCGAATAAAGCTTTTGGTTCAATGTAGATAACTGGGTTATTATCTCTGATAGCAGCTCTTAAGATAGAATAAACATCTCCTGCTGTACCTGGAGCAACAACTTTAAGTCCAGGAATGTGGCAGAACCAAGCTTCTAGTGCTTTTGTATGTTGAGCCGCAGCACCTGTTCCAGCACCTGATGCACAACGATAAGTTACTGGTACTTGTACTTCTCCACCTAACATATAACGCATTGGAGCTGCTTGGTTAACGATTGCATCCATACCAATTGTTACAAAATCCATAAATGTTACGTCAACGATTGGACGCATACCTACTGATGCTGCCCCTGCAGCAGAACCACAAATTGCAGCTTCACTAATAGGTGTATCAATTACGCGTTCTGGTCCGAACTCTTCTAACATACCCAACTGTAGTACCGAAGTCTCCACCAAATATACCAACATCTTCACCCATTAAAAATACATTTTCATCTTCACGCATTTCGTGTGTCATAGCTTCTTTTATAGCTTCACGAACTGTCATAATTTTTGTTTCTTTAGTCATAACTATTAATCTCCTATTTTTATAAAATATTATTTAAACTTTAAATATTAGTCAGCGTAGTTATCTTGGAATGCAATTGAACCATCAGCAACTTTTGATTCTTTAGCAAACTCTACAGCATCATCGATAGTAGCTTTTGATCTATCTTCAATTTCTTTTAATTCTGCTTCTGTAGCAATTCCGTTTTCTAATAAGTAATTTCTATATTTTACATTAGGATCTTTTAATTTCCATTCAGCAACTTCTTCACGGCTACGATATTTACCAGCGTCTGATGCAGAGTGTCCGAACCATCTGTAAGATACAGCTTCTACTAATACAGGACCTTTTCCACTTCTAGCGTGATCGATAGCTTCTTGCATTGCGTCGTAAACCGCTAATACATCATTTCCGTCTTCTACGTGAATTCCTTTTATTCTATAAGAAGCAGCACGTTCAGTAATATCTTTAACACGCATACATCTTTCTTGTGCCATTGAAATACCATATTTATTGTTAATTACATAGAAAATAAGTGGTAAATCCCAGTTAGATGCCATATTTAAACATTCGTGGAAACTTCCTTCGTTTGTAGCACCGTCTCCCATACAACAAATTACAACATTACCAGTTTTTTTCATTTTTTGAGCAAGTGCTGCACCAGTACTTAAACCGTGTCCCACCACCAACGATACCATTACATCCCATGTTACCTTGTTCTAGGTCGTAAACGTGCATACTTCCTCCACGTCCTTTACATTGACCTGTTTCTTTACCAAGGATTTCAGCCATCATACGGTCAATTTCAATTCCTTTAGCAATTGTTTGTCCGTGACCACGGTGATTAGAATACATTAAGTCTTCTTTTCTTAATGGATAAATCGCACCTACGTTTGCAGCTTCCTCTCCTACTGAATAGTGAGTCATACCGTGAACTAAACCACGTGAGTATAGTTTACTTAACTCCATATCAAAATCTCTAATAAGTTGCATTAGTTCATACATTTCTAAATGCTCTTGTTTAGTTAAATCTTTTGATGTTTTTACCATAATAACCTCCAAAATTTGTATATATATATTTATTAAAATATGTTAATCATATATTACTTCTATAATATACATCTTTTTATTTATAAAAGTCAAATTACTGAACCGAAATAAATAAGAATATTTGTTACAAATAAAAAAAGGAAAAATTGTTTCAGTCCAATTAACCTTTTTGTACTTATACAGTTCCTCATTTATCACGGAATCTTTTTATAGCATGCTTTTTTTCAACACCATTACATTGTATCCCAAAAACCAAAATTATAGATACAGCCTTTAAGAAATTAAAAAAATAATTTTAGCTTTATTAGATTATACGTAATATATTTAGTATTTTAATATTTAAAACGTATTACGTTTTACTGTAAAACTATTAAGCGCTTTCTTATTTAAAAACATAATTATTATATTCTTTGTATAAAATCATATTTAGCGATATATTACATTCTCCTATTATATATTATAGTGAATATAAGAATGAAAAATAAATTAATTTCAGAAAAACTTTTAATAGTGTTTTTATTAAAGTATCACCTCTACTTTCAACTACTGTATCTCTAACTAATACTGTCAGCATAAGTACTCTCCCTATCCCCCTCAAAAAAACAACTCTTTATAATAAATTTTTTTATATGAATTATGACTACATCTTTATTATTATAATATTATTTTAATATTCAATTTTAACCATCTATTAGTTGTTTGTATTTTTTTACTGTCTTTATGGGAATATTTTCACTCTCAGTATATAAATTTTATTTTATATTTTTTTATTGTTACTATATAATATTAAATATTAAACTACTTAATTTTTTTAATAAATAAAACTTGATAAGTTATAATTTTTTTGCGTTATACTGTATTAGCATTATTAAAAATATTAGGAGGTTTTTTTATAATAATGACATTAAACACAGTATGGCAACAACAATATAACCCAATGAATAATATATGGTTATCTGCGCTAATTGCAGTTATTCCTATTGTCATTTTTCTTATTTCACTTGTTTTCTTTAAATTAAAAGGTTATACAGCTGGAGCATTGAGTATAATTTCTTCAGCAATCATATCTATTTTTGTTTACAAAATGCCTGTAGATAAAGTTGCAGGAGCTGCAGAACAAGGTATTGTCTCAGGTTTATGGCCTGTCGCAAGTATAGTATTAGCTGCAATTTTTCTTTATAAACTAACGGTGAAAATTGGATGCTTTGATATTATGAAAGAAAGTATCGCTTCAATTTCTCCAGATAAAAGAATACAAGTACTATTAATCGGATTTTCTTTTAATGCCTTTTTAGAAGGTGCCGCCGGATTTGGAGCACCTGTAGCTATTACCGCTGCAATTCTTGTAGGTTTAGGTTTTAATCCAATTAGTGCTGCAGCTATTTGTTTAGTATCTAACATTGCAGGTGGAGCTTATGGAGCAATGGGAATTCCCGTAACTGTTCCAGCTGCACTTACAGAACTTAGCCCTGTAAAAGTTGGTCAAAATACAGCTGTAATACTATGTCTAATAACTATTCTAGTTACATTTTTAATTGTATTTATGGTTGATGGTCTTAAAGGTATAAAAGAAGTGTTTCCAGCAATTCTCGTTTCTGGTGGTTCTTTTGCTGCTACACAATTTGTTTTATTAGAATTTATAGGTCCAGAATTAGTTGATATTGCGTCATCTATAGTAAGTTTAATAGCTTTAATAATATTCCTTAGATTCTGGAGTCCAAAAAATATACTTTCTGCAGAAAGCAAAATTACTGATACAAAACATGATTTATCAGGTAAGGTAGTTTTTAAAGCTTGGCTTCCATTTATTTTATTAACAGTATTTGTTACTTTATTAAATACTAGTTTCTTTAAATCATTAGTTCAAGCAGCAAATCCACAAACTGGTCAAAAACGTGGTATTCTTAATTCTTTAGTATTTAAAATACCTTATTACATTGATAGTACAGTGGTAAAAGTATCACCTATAGCTGAAAAGCCAACTCCAATGAAGGCTATATTCAGTTTCGAACCTTTCACTTCAACTACTACTGCAATTGTGTTAGCAGCTATATTAACAATTGTAATCTTTAAAGTAAAAAGCTAGAATAGTAAGAATTGTGTTAAAAGAAACTATATTAGAGTTATGGGCTCCTATTTTAACTATTTGTTCTGTACTAGCATTTGCTTACATTTCTACTTATTCAGGAATGTCTTCAACATTAGGATTAGCTCTAGCTAATACAGGAAAAATATTCCCATTAGTTTCACCTATTTTAGGTTGGATTGGAGTATTTTTAACAGGTTCTGTTGTAAATAGTGGATCACTATTTGCTGGATTACAGCATGTAACAGCAACTCAAATCGGTGTAGACCCTTCACTACTTGTTGCATCTAATATTATCGGTGGTGCAATAGCTAAAATGATATCTCCTCAATCTATTGCAGTAGCGGCAGCAGCAGTAGGTTTAGTGAATAAAGATAGCGAGATCTTTTCTAAAACAATTAAATGGAGTGTAATCTTTTTAATACTAGCCGGAATATTAAACTTCTTATTCACAATGTAACAAAAAAAGACCTAAAGTCAATTAACTTTAGGTCTTTTTTTATTATGCTACTTTGTGATTGCAATGACATTCACCTGTTTTACAGTTTCCGCATACACAATCTTCTTTAGCGTTATGACAGCCACATTCACAACCTTCTTTACAATTGCAAGTACCTTCTTTACAGTTCCCGCACTTACAATTTTCTTCAGCATCATGACAATGACAGTGATGTTCGCATGTACATTTTTCCATTATATTCACCCCTAATCTTTTATTAGTTAACTTAATTTTATATTTTTTTAAGTACCTAGTCAATAGTTTTTCGTCTTAAGTAACCATTACGATTTACAATACATAAATCGTAATGGTTGCTCCTTATCACTAAATAAATAAACGGATATGCTATTATTATTGCATTTCCGCTTATATGTTTAATTATTTATTCACTAACTACTGTACCATCAGTTAATGTAATTTTATACCCATTAAAATTGATTTTACCTTTGTTATTTAACTTTGAAATTTTCACATCACCTGTAAGATTCCATGTAGCACCTTCTTCTACAATTACCTCTGCTTTATTATCAACAGCTGTTCCATTTTCGGCATTATCAACAATATTTACAGTTCCATTAAATTCTGTTGAACCTGATAATGTTAATTTTAATGTGGAAATCGTATCAACTTCAATTTTACCATCTAGCTTTTGATCTTTTGCTGTGAAAGTTACATTTCCTCCATTAGATCCAGCTGTCCCCCAACCATGTGAAGCATCATTTCCTAATACCGCTAAAAGTCTTCCATCACTATCATTATTAACAATACTTACATTCTCAAGGGCTATATCACTAGTTGTATTCGTTACATATATTAAATCACCATTATTATTAGTTAATGTACCTTTTGTCATATTAAATGTAGATTTACCTACTTCAGCATCACCTGACATAGATTGGTAAATCATAACGTTATGCACATTTGTATCTGAACTACTTCCTTTATCATCACTCATATTTCCTTCTATATTTGTATTTTCAAGTGTAATTGAGTTTTGTCCTTCGATAACTAGAGCTTCTGAATTTTCAGCTTTTAAATTAGCATTCTTAACAGTTATATCTGCAGTAGAATATACAGCTGGAGAATTATAACCGGCTGAAATATAGTCTCCTCCATCTACCTTTACAGTACCGCCTCCTCTATCTGAACGTATTGCAGCTGAGGAATTACCTTCTGTTTTAACTTTTAGGTTGTTTGCATTCATCGTTGCTCCACCTGTAGTTTGGATACCACCTGAATTATCTTTTGTAGTATAGATTTCTGAATCACTAATATTTACTGTTGTTCCTTCACCATAACTAAACACACCATTACCATTTTGAGCTGTTGTTTTAACTTTGGTGTTTTTAATATTTACAGTTGCCTTATCAGTAGCTAGTAACCCTGCATTCATTCCATAAAAGTCTCCATCTTCAGTATTAGATGTTGAACCACCAGTCTTATTAATTTCTACATTTGTCTAAACTTTACTTTTGGCTCCTTTTTACACGTAATGCATTTTCATCATCACCTGTTGAAGTATAAGTTTCGTCTTTTTTATCTTCATCTGATTCAATAGTATTTGCTGAACTCCCTTGATTTACTGTTTCCACTTCCTCCAAAACCACCTTCTCCAGGTTTTGCCAGGTGCACCTTGACCCCCATTACCTGGCTTTTTCTGGTGCTTTCTGAGTTGTTTGAGCAGATTCCTTATCATTCGCTAAAATATTCTGAGTTGTCGATATAGTTCCTACTGTTCCTGTTGTTAATAACGCTATTAAACTTGTAGCTATTAGTAATTTATTGTTTTTTTCATTTTGATTACCTCCATAATTACTTTTCTATCTTTTGTCATTTCATCTATAAACTTTTAATTGCTTTTCTTTTAATTTCGGATGACTTACTAACATCCGTATTATTTTTATAAACTATTTTACTAGTTGTAAGTTTTTTTAATTTCTTAAACGACATATTAAATCATCCTTTTTGAATTTATTTCAAATTATTTATTTGATAAATATATTATATAATATTTAACTTAAACCCAGTTAAATCAACCTTAATCTATAATTAAAAAGTCAAATTTAATCATATTTAAAGTAGTTTTAATTAAATTTAAACTACAAATTTAGTATAATAATTTTAATAGTTTTCTTTGTATTTAGAAAAAAACGCCTTGAAATTATTTCAAGACGTTTTGTATATTATACTAATTAGTTTACACGGATATATACCGCTCCACTACCTACATCTGCTGAGTTTACTACAGTTTGGTTTCCTAACCAACCACCGTGAACAGCTTGCCCGTTACCTGCATAAACTGCGATATGTGCTACTCCCGTACCACCATCTGCATAATAAATTAAGTCTCCAGGTTGAGCTTCAGATGCTGATACCGTTGTTCCTAAACTCATATATCCTGCTGGCCAATCATGGTAATTGATTCCTACAGATTTAAGTGCGTTTGTAACAAGCATTGTACAATCTTGTGTTGTACCTACTTGACTTAATGCCGCTTGATAAATTGCTGCACCTTTACTTGAAGAAGATGCCTGAGTTGTTGTCGTTGACTGTGTATTAGTCTGCGTTCCAGTGGTAGCTGTCACTCCTGATTGAGTTGTCTGTGTCGATTGTGTTGGTCCATATGTTCCAGAATATTGTGCTGTCGCTTGATTAGCGGTCACGTCATAAGCTGAAGCATTTTGTGTTATAGCTACTGTACCAACTGCTCCCATCGTTAACATTGTTATTAAACTTGTTCCTATAAGTAATTTACTATTTTTTTCATTCTAGATTACCTCCAAAAATTTATTTTTTTCTACTTGTGTATACATGTATCGATTTTCTTTAATTTTTCAAGTACTTTTAGTTTTGTATTTTTTAATTTTATTCAAACGACATACAAATCTTTAACTAAAGCTTTTATCAAGCACCAATCTCGCGCCTGATAAATAATATTATATACTAATAAATTAAAACCCACTTAAATCAACCTAAAAACTATAATTAAAAACTCAAATTTAATTATATTTAAAGTATAAAAAAGAGTATAAAAATTATTATTTATCACTCCTCTAATAACTAATCACTTTTAAAATATTCTAGTCTAATATTACTTTATACAAATATTGATATATATAGTTTAATTATTCTTAAAAAAAAAGAACTTAAAGATATTATCTTTAAGTTCTCTTCTATAATTTTAAACTAATTTTTTTCATAACCTTCTTTTTATACTATTTAGTATATTTTCATCAGTTAATTGTGTTACTTCTTTTAATGCTTCTATTACTCCTTTATCAGAAATTAATTTTTCTAATTGGATTGACTGTTCATCCTCTTCTGATCTAAATGTTAGTATATATGAACAAGCTTTTAAAAGAGCATCGTTAGCTAAACCAAGTTCTGCTGTTTCTCTAATTGGTTTAATAAATCTCTCATTATAACCTAATTTCCTAATTGGTGTACGACATATTCTAGAAACATTATCAACGATTCGTGGATTTTCAAATCGTTTTATAGTTTTATTTCTATATGCAGTCATATCCTCTTTATCAAATCCCCATTTTTTCACAAGTAATGCACTAGTTTCTTCTAAAACTGCAATAAAGTCTTCACGTACTTTTGAATCTTTAGCTCCATCTGAGACATATTCAATACCTAGATAGTTTGCTATATAACTTAATGCAGCATGACCTGTATTTACCGTAAATAATTTTCTTTCAATAAATGGATTTAAATCTTCTACGTAATGTACATCTTCAATATTTTTATTGTCTTCCACTTTGATTTTTTCCGCTTCTACAACCCACTCACAGAATTTTTCAACTTCTACTAATAATACATCATCATGTTTTTGCGCTGGTACTATTCTATCAACAGCTGAATTTGGGAATCCAACATATTTATTTACAAAATCTTGCTCTTCTTCAGAAAGATATTTAAAAATTTCTTGTTTTAGAAAATCAGATCCTTCTATCATATTTTCACAAGCAATAATATCTAATAATTTAGTGTTACCAGCTGTAACTTTTCTTTTTAATCCTTCAGCAATATCTTTAGCTATAATAGGTAATACATTTGGCCCGATTGATGTTGTAATTAATTCTACTTCACCTATCTTATTGTATATTTCTTCTTTTTCATTAGCAATGTTTAGTGCATCAAAATGAGAAATTTCTACTTCTTCTATTTCTTGATCTAACACTTTTATAGTGTAAGTATCTCTTTTTTTCAAATCATTAACAATTGCTTCATTAATATCAACAAATGTAACATGATATCCTGATTTACTTAACAACTCACCAATAAATCCTCTACCTATATTACCTGCTCCAAAATGTAAATCTTTCATTTTTAATACCTTCTTTTTTTATTATTTATTATTCAACTTCTGATAATAGTTCAATTACTTCTTCTTCTGTAGAAGCATTTACTAGTTTAATTACATTTTCTTGTTCTGAACAGAAAATAGCAATTTTTGATAGTAATTCTAAATGCTCACCATCTTTACCTGCGATACCAAATACTACAAATACCATTTTGTCTTCAGTATCTTCAGGTTTAGCAAATGATACACCACCTGGAACTTGAATAATAGATATACCTGTATTTTTAATTGATTTTTTAGCATCATCTGTACCATGAGGTATCGCTATAAAATTCCCCATATAAGTAGATACTATTTCTTCACGTTCTAACATAGCTGGGATATAATCTGCATCTACATAACCATTCTCTACTAATACTTCTCCTGCTTTTCTAATTGCTTCTTCTTTACTTCCAATCTCTTGTCCTAATAGTATATCTTGTTTTTTTAAATTCATCTTATTTCTCCTATTCGTTTTATTTTTTTATTCCGTATCTTATGATTTTATTATATTATGATTTTATTCTTTAAACAATATCAATGTCGGCAAATGTATTTTTGCCAAAATGTGGTTAGCCATAAAAAATAAAAAAGCCTAAATAGAAACTATATGTATTCACCTTAATTTCTATTGGCTTTTTCTCTTATAATTGTAATATATAATCTTTTAGTATTAAATCTATTTTCGTTACTATAAAATCACTATTTTTTGAATGTAAAGCTGAATTTAATACTTCATCATTTAAAATAGCTATGCTGATTTGACCTAATAACTCTGTGTAACTTTGATTATCTGGACTTACCATTGTGAAAAATACAGTAACCTCTTCTTCTTCTCCAGTGACATTAACCATTTTAGAAGGATTATTGAGACTACTTATAATAATAAATGGTTGATCTATAGTATCATTTAATGTATGAAACAACGCTAGATTCGTACCCGGTATTACTACTGAGCTTTTTTCGTGACGCTCTATTAAGCTTTCAACTATTTCATCTTTATTTTTAATTTCTAAACCAGACTCATCAAATACGTTTTTTAGCGTTAACCTTTCATCACTACTATTGTCAATTTCTATATATCTTATATTATCAAGAATTTCCTTACTAGCTCTCATTAACTCTTCAACATTTATAGCTTTATCAGAATCTACTGAATTTTTTCTTTTAAAACTTCTACTTTCCAGTATTTTATTTCTAACAATTTCGACATCTTTTTCTTTTAGTATTGTTGGAATTAAAATATAATCAATATCATTATCTAGTTCAATAGTAGAAATTACAACATCATAGTTTTTAACGAAATTACTATTTACTTTACTAGGTATTGTATATTCTAGATTTTTTATCTCTGGAATATTTTTTCTTATCTGACTTCCTAAAATTTTTGAACTTCCAATACCACTAGCACAAATAACCAATGCTCTAACAAAGTTTTTTTACGATAAATTTGTTCATAACTTGAAGCAAAGTGTATAACTATATAACTAAGCTCAGTTGAATTAAAAATTAATTTCATCAAAAAAACAACTAGTAGTTCAGATTTTATTATTAAGTATAATTCATTATAATTTTTAAGAACAAACTCTTGTAGCTCATCATTTTCTTCAGTTAGTTTCATTTGATATCTTTTTATCGCAGACTCAACATGCGCTATAAGACCACCTGATAGATTAGTGTCTTGAGTAAAAATCTACATTCATTTTTTTCTGATACATATTTTATTAATAAGTTAATTTTTATAAACTAGCGTATATGAATACTTATCATTAAAAATATGATAACTGTTCAATAAGCCTACACGTCTTCAATATTTTTTTATAAGAAAAATTAATTATACTATCTGTAATATCAAACTCTACACTTTTTTTTTGTAGCTTCTAATAAGTCTATAATATATCTATACTCATCTTGAGTATATTTTTTTCTTTAGATTCTGTCTCATATGATAATCTTAAAAAAATACTATGTTTAAACTAATTAGAATTTTTCTTTATACTTGAATCTGTATAAACATTGAATATCTCAAGATTTTTTTATTGTTATAAAAATATTTGAGTTAAAAGATCAAAGTTTAGAAACTTCATAAAAAGGATTACTTGATAAACTTTCTCGACCATTTAATCTTGTGAAAAAAATTCCTCATCACTTATTTCATTACACAATAATGAAATTAATAAAAATTCTTCTATCTATTTCTTTTCCGACAATCTCAATACCTTGTCCTTTTTTCCTTACTAGAGATAATTTATAATCTTCAAGTATTTTTTTTCAATCGTAGGTACAATTGAAGCAACGGTATTATAACTAAGCATTAATTTTCTCAGAGATATCTTTTAATAGATGTATCCTCATTTAAAAATTATAAAAACATAAAATCAAATTTAGCCTAGTTTCCGCAGAGTATGCATAATCTTCAAAACTAGTTTCAAACTGTGCGGAATCTAATGATTCAATATTTCCACTTAAGTAGTATTTTGATTTTTCTTTTATTAAGTCTATATCTAACGCCTGCAATGAACTTTCTAGATTTTTAATTTCTCTATAGAGTGTTCTTTCTTTTATTTTTGTAGCTTTCGCTATTTCCTTAATACTTAATTGTTCATTATTTTTTAATAAAACTTGTAATATAAGTTTTTCTCTTTCGTTAAACATACTCCCTCCATATTTAGAGTTTTAAATACAAAATATGACTTCATCTTAGTAATGCATATCGCCTTATTAAGATGAAGTCATAAACACTACTGTTTCCTTTTAAAAAACATTATATAGCTTTTTGACTATTTTTGCAAATTCTCAACAATTTCGTCATATTTAGGACTGTTTAAGAAGTTGTCTACTGAAACATGTAGAGCTTTTCCATTCATTTGTTTTGCACGTGGAGTTAGTTCGTTTTGAGTAACGATTAATAATCCACTTTCTTCTGTTAAGTTTCTAATAGCTACATTAGTTACTTCAAAGTCTAATCCAGCTTTTTTAACTTTATTACGTAGAATTGATGCACCCATAGCTGAGCTTCCCATTCCTGCGTCACAAGCGAAGATAATTTTCTTAACATCAGCATATGAAGTTTCACTTGCAGCTTCTGTTGCTGCTTCTTGACCTTTAGACTCAGCTTTCATGCTGCTTACTTTACTTTGTGCAGCTTCTAAGTCAGCTTCACCTTTATCACGACGTAAAATTATACTTGCTATAACAAATGTTACTGCTGTTGATACCACTACCCCAGCGATTACTGCAAAGTAACTTCCTTGAGCAGTTTGTGCTAATACTGCAATAATACTACCTGGAGATGCTGGCGCACGTAGACCTGCACCTAATAATTGGAATGTAGCTGTACCACTAACTCCTCCAGCCATAGCTGCAATGATTAAAGCTGGTTTCATTAAGATATATGGGAAGTAAATTTCGTGAATACCTCCGATGAAGTGGATAAGAACAGCACCTGGTGCTGATGCTTTTTGCTGAACCTTTTTCCAAAGAACATGTATGCTAATAAGATACCAAGTCCAACCCCAGGGTTAGCTTCTAGTAAGTATAACACAGATTTACCTGTATTTAATGCTTGTTCTGTTGCTATTGGAGTTAAAATACCGTGGTTAATAGCATTGTTTAAGAATAAAATCTTAGCTGGTTCAATAAAGATGTTTGCTAATGGTAATAAGTGAGCATTAACGATAACATCAACTCCTGCACTTAAAAATATTAGTGATAACTTTAACTACTGGTCCAATACCGTAGTATCCAATAACTGAAAGAATAAATCCTAAAAATACCAAGTGAGAAAGTTATTAACTAACATTTCTAAACCAGTTTTAATTTTTGGTTGAACTGCTTTATCAAATTTTTTCATTAAGTATGCTGCAATTGGTCCCATAACCATTGCACCTAGGAACATAGGTGTTCCACCTATACCTTTTTCTGTAAATGTAGTTGTTCCTACAATTACACCCATAGTAGCAATAGCTGCTATGACTCCACCACGTTCTTCATGAATATTTTTTTACCCGCTGAATAAGCAATTAATAATGGTAGTAGGAAGAATATCATTGGTCCAACTAATGCTGCAAGTTGTGCATTCGGTGTAAATCCTTTCTCAATAAAGAATGCAGTAATAATCCCCCAAGCGATAAATGCACCGATATTTGGCATTACCATACCTGATAGTGCAGTACCTACTTTTTGAACTAAAACTTTTAATCCGCTTTTATTTTCGCTCATAAGTATAAATCTCCTTTAAATTATTTTTCTTTTTAACTTATGAGTTAATTATATCGCTTTCTTTTTGACTAGACAATATCAAAAAAGGCGAAGTAGTTTTTGCCAAAATGAGGTTACCTATTTTTTGTCAAAATAAATTAATAAAAATAATACATGATATGTTATAATATAAAGTATAGTTTTTATTCATCGAAAGGAGTTATTAAATTATGAAAAAAACACGTCTTTTTTTAGCTATCTTTTGATACATTATTTATTTTATCTTTACTTGGATTTTCTATTAACAAAGAATTCTGCAATTTTTCTTTTGTTTCACTTCCCTTTTATGTTGGAACATCTTTTTCTCAGTATTTTAAACAAAAAAAGCAAAAAAATTAGATGTTTTTTTGATGATAAATTATTGAGTCTATTGAAAATTTAGATACTAACTATTTATGCAATTGGATTTATGACTTTATATGTTACAACATATTTTACGAGTTAATAATATTTGAATCTACCTTTTTAATGTTAAATACTTTTTTTGGTATTGCTTTAGCTTTCTATTTTTCTATTGCCTTTTTACTAATTAGTATCAAACGTAAAAAGATTAGCACAAGATTTATTAATTGAAAAAAATATAGAAAAAAATAAAAAAAGAAAATCAGCTCATTAACGAGCTGGTTTTTTTTTAACTGTTTCTTTTTTTAACGGGTGTTCTAAAATATTTTGTCAAATGCCTCTTCTATATCTGTAACAGCTACCACTGACAACTAATGACTACTATTAAATATAAACATAATTAGAAATAATAAAATGATCGAGTTTCTATGTAATTTAAATAAGTGATTAATGGTAAAGCTTGAATAGAAACCAATAGTCACGCTCTTTAATAATAATCGCTATAACTACTGTACAAAGTATTAAGACTAAAAAAATAAATGAAGTGATAATGCAGCCATAGTTCCGAAAAAAATGTTGCTACACCTTTTTCCACCTTTAAAAATTAAATAATAATGGTTTTGATATGTCCTAAAATCACAAATAGTATACAAACATATATAGTAATTGCATCTACATTTAATATTTTTCAATAAGATAACAATTAAAAAAATCCTTTGAAAAAAAGTCTACTGCCAGAACAAAAACAAATGATCTTGTTCCTAAAGACACGACCTGCATTCCTGGCTCCTACATTTCCTGAACCGGCTTTAGACAAATCTTCTTTATAAATTTTTCTCTAATAACTTCCCCCCATTATATTACCTAGGAAGTAGGCTATAATAGCATATATAATACTAGTTATCATAGTTTTTTTCTCCTCTTTTTAATAAATTTATCTTTTACAGCGTTTTATTCCTTCACTTAAAAAAACATTAAAGCAACCTATAGTAAACGGAACAAGATAATATGAAATCCTATAGATTATTATCGTAGCTCCTATTACTTCTTTATCGATACCAAGATTCATTAAGCCTATTAATACTAAAGCATCAAAAGTCCCCATACCTCCAGGAATCATAGATAGTAACCCTACTATTGACGCTACTATAATTACACCCATTATTTGAAGTTCCTTATTTGCAACTATACTTCCTGTATAAAAATAAAGAATAATCAGTATAATTAAAGCTGCGAATACCCATTCTAAGAAAGAAATAACAGTAAGTTTTATACTTAAATATCTATCACTACGTATACTTGGTTTTTTTAAATTAAAAAATAAATATAAAGGTAAAAACAATGACATTAGTAATAAGCAATAATAAAACACTTTATTATGTGCATACAAAGCTTGTCCTGGAAAAATATTTAAAACTACGCAAATAGATAGCAAGCTGATTCCTGACAGCATTGAAACGAGTATCATTCCTATAGCGGTAGCTAAACTTTTACCATTTTTTGTATAAGGTTTATACATATAATATCTTAGCCCCGCACCAATAAATCCACCAAAACCTAATACCATATTTAATGTATTAGTCATAAAACTAATTTTAAAAATACGGAATGAAGACATACTCTTAGTTAAATTAATTGCTTTTAAAACAAAATAATCATATAAACACAATATTGTTATACCTAGTAAACCACAAAATATAACAAAGAAAAATTTAACATTACCTAATTGTAATGTTAAGAGATATTTTTTTAAAAATCTAAACTAGTAATTTCTTTTTTTAAAAATAGGAAAAAAATCAAATAAAAATATTAGTAATCCAACAACTGTTTGAGTTATATTTTTTTCAAATAGTTAAAAGATCGTTTTACTATTGAAAATTTTTTTCATTTTTTTATTTTCCTTATATATTTTTTTTTCTACTTTATCATAACATTTTATACTAATTTTTTTCAATAATAATTATTCTAAATAAATTTTTACAGTTGATCTTTTTAATGGTAAAATTACTTATATCAAGTAATAATTCAACGCTTTCAAAATATTGCAGATACTTTTTCCCCATTACCAAAATTTTATTTTTTTATTTTTTTATCATCTCATAAAATTAACAGCAAAGAAAAAGCCCTCACTTCCCTTTTGCTGTTCTATAATTATTAAAGTTTTCTTAATTAACTCTGTTGTTAATATAGATGAATTTACTGCTGCTATTTTTTTAGAAATTCATCAAATGTAACACGAGTACCTTCTTCTGCTTTATCACTCACACTTCGACAAACTATAAATTTAGTCCCAAATTGATAGCAAGTTTGAGCAATTGCAGCTGCTTCCATTTCTACTACTTGCATAGTAGGAAAATTAGCCAAAATATTATTTTTAAGTTCTTTATTAGAAATAAATGAATCTGATGTTCCAACTAAACCAAAATGAATATTATGATTTGGTAAAGTCAATTTCAGCAGCTAATTTTTGTAATTTTTCATCGCTCTTATATGCAGCTGGCATTTGAGGAACTTGACCTAATTCATAACCAAATTCTGTTGCATCAACATCAAAGTGGCGAACTTCTGTAGCCACAATCATATCTCCTATTTCCATACTTCCTTGTAATGCACCACAGGTACCTATATTAATAACGTACTCTGGTTTATAGTGATCTAATAAAAGTGTTGTTGCTATTGCCGCATTAACTTTCCCAGGAAGACTTAGCATTAATACTATATTACGCTGTTCATATATTCCTTCATAGAAAGTTACATGAGCTATTTTTCTTTCTTTAAGATTTTCAATCTTTTCTTTTATAATAGCAACTTCTTCCGGCATTGCACCTATTAAAGCTATCATAATATTATTCAACCTCTAGAATTTTTATTTCCATTGAATCTTCAGGACCAGTTGGAAGAGATACTTTTGCTACATCTCCAACTTCTTTACCAAGTAATGCTTGAGCAACTGGACTCTCATTTGAAATTTTGTATTCAAATGGATTAGCTTCCGCACTACCTACAATTTTATAAGTTTCTGTAGCTCCATTAGGTAATTCTTGATAAGTTACAGTATTACCAAGGCGGATTGCACTTGATTTTTCATCTAATTCGATAATTACTGCATATCGAATCATTTGTTCCATTTCTAAGATTCTTTGTTCGATAAACCCTTGTTCATCTTTTGCTGCATCGTACTCTGAGTTCTCAGATAAGTCCCCAAAACTACGTGCTACTTTAATTTTTTCAATTACTTCTGGACGTTTAACTTTTTTATAATGTTCTAGTTCTTCTACAAGTTGATCATAACCTTCTTGGGTCATTTGATATTCTAATTTTTCTTCTAATGCCATAGTAATACTCCTTTTTTTTGTCTACTCTCTATTATATCGTTTTTTTTACTATTTTGCTAGTAGTGATTTAATTTTTGTTATTAAAATATCTACTGCAATATCATTGTAGCCACCATCTGGAACAATTATGTCTGCATATTGTTTAGTTGGTTTAATATACTTCTCATGCATTGGTCTAACTGACACTAAATATTGATTAATAACTGACTCTACCGTTCTTCCGCGTTCATTAATATCACGTAATAAACGTCTTAAAATACGTAAATCACTCGGTGTATCAACGAAAATTTTTATATCCATTAATTCGCGTAGTTTTTCTGAATGCAAACCAAACATACCTTCGATAATAATTACATCTTTAGGTTCTTGATGTTTTTTTTCAGCACTACGTGTATGATTTACATAGTCATACACAGGTAATTCTACCGCATTTCCTTCCATAAGCTCTGTTAAATGAGTGTATAAAAGTTCATTATCAAATGCACTTGGATGGTCATAGTTTGTTTTTACTCTTTCATCCATAGTCATATGACTTTGATCTTTATAATAATAATCTTGCTCGATTAACGCTACTTTATCTATTGTTAATTCATCAATAATTCTTTTAGTGACAGTAGTTTTTCCACTACCACTACCCCCAACAATACCAATAATTTTAGGCTTTTTAGTTGTCATTAGCGTCCCATTTCCTTTCTCATCATGTTACTCTTAAATACTCTAGAATCTAACTTAGTTCTTATAATTTGAAGTGGATGTCTTGCTGCATCAAGTAATTCCCCATCTTCATCATAAATTTCTCCAATAACTTGTCTAAATGTATCAATTTCTGGTCCAAAGAATTCAACTTCTTGTCCTGTTTTAAAGAAATTACGTTGCTGTATTGTCGCAATACCTGTTTCTTCATCATAATGTAGAACTTGGCCAACAAAATCATAATTAGTTTTTTTACTTCCCTCATTACCAAACATTTGTTCAGTATATTGTGGAATTTCATAGAAGAATGACATCGCTGTATCACGATTAGCACATTTATAAAGTTCTAACTTGTATTCAGGTGTCATTTCAAAATTATCAGGATCTGCACAGTAATCATCAATTAATTTTCTATATACACTAGCTACTGTGGCAACATAGTGAATAGATTTCATACGACCTTCAACTTTTAGTGAGTCAATACCTAATTCTATAATTTCAGGTACAGCTTCTATTAAAGTTAAATCTTTAGGACTCATTGCATAAGGATTTGCACCTTCATCAAATAGTTTTGTATCTTCTTCTTGTCCTTCTTCATAAAGGTCATAGTTCCAACGACATGATTGACAGCATCCACCACGGTTACTATCTCTCGCAGTCATATAATTACTTAATGTACAACGTCCTGAGTACGCTATACACATAGCTCCGTGAACAAACATTTCTATTTCGACATCTGTTTTTCACGTATTTCTTTTATTTCTTCATAACCTGTTTCTCGTGCAAGAACAACACGATGCACTCCTTCACTTTCCCAGTATTGTACTTCTTTGTAGTTCGAAATAGACTGTTGCGTACTAATATGTACTTCTACATTTGGAGCAACAGCTTTACATCTTTCAATAATGAATGGATCCGCTACTATTATACCTCGAACTCCAGCTTCTTGAAGAGCAATTAAAAATTCATCTAGTCCTTCGAAGTTTTCATCATGAGCAATTATATTTGCTGTTACATATATATCTGCTCCGTATTTTTTAGCGAAGTCACATCCTTCTTTGATTTCTTCTATAGTGAAGTTATCTGCATTACTACGAAGCCCAAATTCTTGTCCCCCAAGGAATACAGCATCTGCTCCATAATGAATTGCTATTTTTAATTTTTCTAAGTTTCCTGCAGGAAGTAAAAGTTCTGGTTTCTTTACAATAACTCTCTTCCCATCTCTAATTTCTGATATATTTGGTATCGCCATAAGTTTAAGTCACATTCAAGTATGACCTATCCTCCTTGTCATATAAATTTAGGTTTTTAAAGGTAACCTCGACCTACTAATACATAGTTTTCTTATAGAAAAATCCTAAGTCAACTTCTCTATATTTTGGTTTAATTTTTTCTATATCATTATAGAAATCTTGTTTTTCATCTTCGTATGCTTCTTTATCTTCATAATAAAGATCTATAGCATCGCGATAAATTGTTACTACTTCTGTAATATAGTCTTCATCTTTTAGAACACCATCAATTTTGAATGCACTAACTCCTGCTTCAATTAAACGATCTAGTTCTTCAATTGCACAAATATCATTAGCACTCATTATATGTGTACCGTTTGAATCTTCAAAAATTGGATAACGTTCATTTCTATCTTGGCTATATAAAAATAATTTTTTAGAATTACTATATTCTTCTATATAGCTTTCTTTTTTACTGTACATAAAATAATTGTCTACTAATTTTCGTACAGATTGGAACATGCATAGCATTCCTTGTACTTGAACTTCTATCTCATAATCACTTTTCCCAGCAATTTCTACAATTTCCTCAATAGTTAGTTCTTTTGAAAGACATGTTCTATATGCTCCTCGTTTACCCCAATAATTACATGAGAACGAGTTTGTTGCTAATGTATGTGGATCCCATTGAAGCTTAAAGTTCAATCCTTCTTCTCTTAAAATCGTAATAATAGTCGGTTCTCCAAAGATTAAAGCATCTACATCTAGTGTTGCTAGATAATGAAGATAATCTACTAAATCATCAAGATGCTCGTTGTGAAAAATTGCATTTACACTAACATATGCTTTTTTCCCAGCTTGGTGAATGATTTCTACCGCTTTTTTTAATTCATCTCTTTTAAATTCTCCTGCAAGTCTCAAACCATATTTTTCTTCACCGATGACGAAGCTATCAGCCCCAACATTGATAAGTTCATAAATATGGTCTACACTCTTCGGAGTTACTACTAACTCTACAGTCATTTTAAATCCTCTCGTTAATTAAATTTTATGAGAATAACTCTCTTTTTTCTTCATTAAAAATAAATTATGTCTTTCATGATAAAAAAATGTTGTTGCTGCAAAAGCGCCTCTTTCTATTACTATATACTCAGTTTTATTTAACTTATTAGGTGAATCATATGCTAGCAAGTTTAAATCCTCATATTTTTTAGATGAAGCAAAACCTCCGAAAAATAAAACCATTACAAAAATCCAAAGAGTAGCAAATAAACCTATACCTATAATAATAAATTTACCAAATAATGAAGCTAAAGAATTACTACCAAAAGTGTTCATTATCCTAATGAGCATTTCCCAGCCTTTTATAATAATTAATAATACGGCTATATAGTATAAGTATGGATAATATACAATTATTAACGCATAATCCGTACTAGCTTCTAATATAGCATTTATAATAAATAATAAAAATAAGAAGATAAAGTATACAGCTATAAAAATATTAAATTTTTTCATTAGCATATACTCCTCTATTTTCTAGTTGTTATTGCTATCCCATCTCCAAATGGTAAAATAACACTCTCATAATTTTCATGCTTTAACAACCACTCATTATAGTTATTTATCTTTCTTGAAAGTTGTTTTAAATCTCTACTATGTCTAATAATACTAGGATCTGCTACCATTCCTTTAAATAGAACATTATCAGTTAAGACTACAACATCTTCAGCAAAATATGGTTCATACAGTTCAAAAAACTTTCTACTTTGACTTTTAGCACCATCAATAAAAACAATGTCGTACGGTGCATTTCTTACTACTTCATCTTGTAGTTCTAAGGCATCCGCATGAAGAAGTGTTATTTTATCAGTAAGATCTCGTTTTTCTACATTACTTTTAGCAATATTGTACATCTTATCATCACGCTCAATTGTAGTGACCTTACATCCTATTGTTTCAGCAAGTTTAATAGATGTATATCCAATTGCTGTACCAATTTCCAATAGATTCTTTGCCTTTTTTATTTTTAACATTTGAATTAAAAATCTTATTCCTATTTTATCAATTATTGGCACTCTATTTTCTTCAGCAAATTTTTTTCTAAATCTAGATAAAAATTCATCAAAAATCTTCTAGTAAATTTATGACATATAAATCATCTTTTGACTCTATTGCAACCATGTTTACCTCCATATTTATACATCATATTATGATAACATAAACTTTATTATTATTGCAATTATAAAGGACAAAGAGAGTTGATAAAAATCAACTCTCTTTAAAAATTTCAATATTAATTATTTTTCTAATGATTGAACTGCAGTAATTAACGCAAGTTTATAAACATCTTCTGCGTTACATCCACGAGATAAATCGTTAACTGGTGCATTTAGACCTTGTAAGATTGGCCCAACTGCTTCAAATCCACCAAGACGTTGAGCAATTTTATAACCAATATTTCCTGCTTCTAAGCTTGGGAATACAAATACATTAGCATCACCTTGAACTTTTGAATTAGGGGCTTTTAATTTAGCGACAGATGGCACTACAGCTGCGTCAAATTGTAATTCTCCTTCTACAGCTAACTCAGGTGCATTTTCTTTAACTAATTTAGTAGCTTCTGCTACTTTTGTAGTATCTTCAGTTACTGCTGAACCTAATGTTGAGAAACTTAACATTGCTACTTTAGGATCGACATTGAAGCTTTTTGCTGTTTTAGCACTTTCAATTGCGATTTCAGCTAATCCTTCAGAATCTAATGTCGGATTAATAGCACAGTCAGCAAAGACATAACGTTTGTCATCTTTACTCATAATAAATGCACCACTAGTACGTTTTGTACCTGGTTTAGTTTTAATGATTTGTAATGCAGGACGAACTGTATCTCCAGTTGAGTGAATAGCTCCAGATACTAATCCTTCTACTTTACCAGTATAAACTAACATAGTTCCAAAATAGTTAACATCTTTTAGTAATTCACGAGCTTTTTCTTCTGTAGCTTTTCCAGCACGGCGCTCTACAAACTTCGCTACCATTTCATCGTATTGTTCATAGTTTTCGTGGTCCACGAATTCGATACTAGAAATATCTAAAGATAATGGTTTAGCAAGCTCTTCTACTTTTTCTTTTTTCCCTACTAATACTGGTTGAACATAGCTAGTAGCACTTAGTTTAACTGCTGCTTCTAGTACACGCTCATCGTATGCTTCTGGAAATACAATACGTACTTTTCTTCCCTTCTAATTTTTCTTGAAGTTCTACAAATAAATCATTTGCCATCTTCATATCCTCCTAATTGTATATAATATGTTTAATGTGTCTTATTGATTTTAATGTCAGTGCATCCACAAAGCTACCTTTACCTAATGCAACATAACCTATAATTGTACCAATATAAAATACTAGTATGATTATTACTATAATACGAATATATCGTAATATTACATCATTTATTATCTTCATAGGCATCCCCTACTCTTCAATTCTTCTAACATCTGCACCAAGTTTTCTCATTTTTTCTTCGATATCTACATATCCTCTATCAATGTGATAAATATCAATGATTTTTGTAGAACCCTTAGCCATAAGTCCCGCTATAATAAGCGCTGCACCAGAACGTAAATCTGTAGCTCTAACAGTAGTCCCTTCTAAATGAGCCGGTCCTTCTATTAATGAACTTCTTCCTTCAATTCTGATTTTAGCGTTCATTCTTCTTAATTCTTCAACGTGCATAAATCTGTTTTCAAAAACAGTTTCAGTTATTGTGCTTGTACCATTACCTAAAAGTGTTAATACACACATAATTGATTGCATATCAGTTAAGAATCCTGGGTGTGGTAATGTTTTTACATCAACTGGTTTAAGAGTTTCTAAGTTATTTCTAACTCTCATAGCATCTTCAAACACTTCGATTTCTACACCCATTTCACGCATTTTACTAACTAATGCAACATTATCTTTATAAGGAGCACCTTTTACTAATACATCTCCTCTTGTAGCTGCTGCTGCAATCATGTAAGTTGCCGCTTCAACTCTATCAGACATTATAGTGTATTCTGCTCCTACTAATTTTTCGACTCCTTCTATTTCTAAAACAGAAGTTCCTTTACCAGAAATTTTTGCTCCCATTTTTATTAAGAAGTTAATCATATCTTCTATCTCTGGTTCTTGTGCCGCATTTACTATTGTTGTTTTTCCTTTTGCTAAACAACTAGCCATAATTACGTTTTGAGTACCCCCAACACTTGGGAAGTCAAAAAAGATAGTGTTACCTTCAAGTTGTTTGCTTGATCTTGCTTCAACAAATCCAGCATCTTGAATAACTTCTGCACCTAAGATTTCAAATCCTTTTAGGTGTTGATCAATTGGTCTACTTCCTATAGAACAACCTCCAGGCATCGCTACTTTAGCTCTTCCTTCACGTGCTAACATTGGTCCTAATACTAGGAACGATGCACGCATTTTACTTACAAATTCAAACGATGCTTCAGTTACTAATGGATTTCTCGCATCCATCTCTATTGTATTTTCTTCTGGTTTATAATTTACTTTTACTCCTAATGATTCAAATAATAAACTAATTGTTTTAATATCTGAAAGTTTTGGAACATTATAAAATTTACTTGTACCCTCTGTTGCCAATAAACCTGCTGCTAATATTGGGAGTGCAGCATTTTTAGCACCAGAAACTTGTACTTCTCCTATTAAAGGCGATCCACCTTTAACTAAAAATCTTTTTCCAAGTTATTTCCTCCATCTCTTTTTTAGCATTTCATACCACTTATTATAGTACCACAAATTAAAAAAATAAATAAAGTTTGAATTTTTTTATTTTCAATTCTTTTTAACTATAATACTTAATAAAGTAGTATTTTTAAAAATTTATACTTATTTATAAATTTAATTTATATAATTTTATTTAATTATAATTCATCAAAAAATGATAATTGAGCTTTTTCAGGAAGACCTTTTAAAGTCCCCATTTCTCTTAAGTACTCGACTACTGTAGACGAAACACTTCCACGTTTAGAAAAATCTTCTATTGATAAAAATGGTTTTTCTTTTCTAGCTTGAACTATTTTATTAGCAACATTATCTCCAAGTCCAGGAACAATTGAAAATGGAGGGATAAGTGTATTTCCATCAATAATATAGTCATGGCTTTCTGATTTTTCTAGATCTACTTTTGAAAATGCAAAACCACGTTCTAACATTTCATTAGCAATCTCATAACTTACGAGTGCGTCTTTATCTTTAGCAGTTACTTCATTTTTGTCTTTTGTTTTAATTTCTTGAATTTTTGCCTTTAATGATTTCTCACCTTTCACTACAGTAATAATATCAAAGTCACTTGCCCTTACTGAATAATAAGCACAATAATAAGTTAAAGGCTGATGCACCTTAAACCATGCTATTCTAAGTGCCATAAGTACATAAGCACATGCATGAGCTTTAGGGAACATATACTTAATTTTTTTACATGAGTCTATATACCATTCCGGTACATCATTATCTCTCATAGCCTTCTCAAAATCTTCTGTAAGACCTTTCCCTTTCCTTACACTTTCCATTATCTTAAACGATAATCCTTCTTCTAATCCAGCATGTATTAAGTAAACCATTATATCGTCACGACATCCAATTACATCTTTAAGTTCACATGTTCCATTTTTAATTAGTTCTTGAGCATTTCCTAACCATACATCTGTACCATGTGATAATCCTGAGATCTGAACTAACTCTGAATATGTAGTTGGTTTTGTATCATCTAACATTTGAATAACAAAGTTTGTCCCAAACTCTGGAATACCAAATGTTCCACTTGCAGAGTCTACTTGTTCTCTTGTAACACCTAATGCTTCAACAGTTGAGAATATACCCATCACTTCCGGATCTGATACATCGATTGTTTTTGGTTCAATACCAGATAAATCTTGAAGTTTTCTTATCATAGTTGGATCATCGTGTCCAAGTATATCAAACTTAAGAATATTATCGTGAATAGAATGGAAGTCAAAGTGAGTAGTTCTCCAAGAACTTGTTTCATCATCTGCAGGATATTGATATGGAGTAAAGTCGAAAATATCCATATCATTTGGCACTACTAGTATCCCTCCTGGGTGTTGACCAGTAGTTCTCTTAGAACCTTCGCATCCTGATGCTATTCTCTCAATATCTATACTTCTTTTTTCTATCTCATTCTTCTCATAATAATCTCTAGTAAATGAGTAAGCTGTTTTTTCTGCTACTGTTGATATAGTCCCTGCACGATATACATAGTCTTCTCCAAAGATTTCTTTAGTGAAATTATGTGCTGTAGCTTGATATTCTCCTGAGAAGTTTAAATCTATATCGGGTACCTTATCTCCGTTAAATCCTAAGAAAGTTTCGAAAGGAATATCCTGGCCATCTTTTATCATTTTTACATCACAGTGAGGGCAATTTTTATTAGGTAAGTCAAATCCTGATGCATATTCTGCATTTAAGAAAAATTCACTGTGCTTACACTTTGGACAAACATAGTGAGGAGCTAATGGATTAACCTCTGTTATCTCCATCATTGTAGCAACTAATGATGATCCAACAGAACCCCTAGATCCAACCAGATATCCATCATCTAGAGATTTCTTAACTAATTTATGTGAGATAAGATATACTACTGAAAATCCATTACCAATAATAGAAGCAAGTTCTTTTTTTAATCTTTTTTCAACTATTTCAGGTAGTTTATCACCGTATATTTTATGCGCCATGCTATAGCTTAAATCACGTACTTCATCTGCAGCACCTTCTATATTCGGTGTATACAATTTATTTTTTAGTGGGACTACTAATTCAATTAAATCAGAAATTTTATGAGTATTATCAATAACTATTTCTTCACGAAGTTTTTCATCTAAAAATGAAAATTCATTTAACATTTCTTCTGTAGTTAAAAATGTTGCCATAGGTTTAATGTCTCGAGCTCCAGGGTTACTTTTTACAGTTAATCGTAGTATTTGTCGATAGACATGTTGATATTCATCTAGGTAATAACAATCCCCTGTTGCTACAACTATCTTATCTTTTTTCTTAGCTATATCTATTAATTTTTTTAGTAATTCTTCTAACTCTGCTTCATCAGTTATGCGTTCACTTCTTATAAAGCTGTGATAGTGATTTTTTTAGGTTGTATCTCAATATAATCATAAAAAAATCGATTATTCCTTCTACCTTATCCTCTTTTTGAATTTAGTAATTCTTCAAAAAAACCTCATTTTCACTATTTCCACTACCAATTAATAAATCTTCTCTATATTGCTCCAATAAACTTCTCGGAATAGTAGGTTTACCTGATGAAAGATAATCTGTACAGCTATATGAAACTAGTCTAAATAAATCTTTTAATCCTTTAGCATTTTTAACTAAGATAGAACATGGAAAAGTTCTTGATCTTTTATGTGCAAGTTTTAAATCTATCTTCTCATCAATTTCATTATGATATTCAATACCAAGTTTATAAAGTTGATCTAACATTTTCAAAAAGATTTCAGCTGTAGCTTTTGTATCATAAATGGCTCTGTGGTGTTGCACTAAACGAACTTTATATAGTTTAGCTAAATTACTAAGACCATGTCTTTTAGCTTCTTTATTTTCTGCACGTGAAATAAATAAAGTATCTATACTAGCATTGTTTTTACTTTTTAATCCTAGTCTTTCAAAGCTCTTATCTAAGAATCCTAAATCAAATTTTGCATTATGTGCAACAAGAATGTCATCTTCATCCAACCAATTATAAAAATTAGTCATTACTTCTTCTTCAAATGGCGCATCTTTAACGTCGTCATCTGTAATACTTGTTAATCTAGTAATTAATTCTGAAATTGGTCGTCTTGGATTAATATAACTTTCAAAACTATCTATTTCAGCACCATTTTTCACTTTAATTGCCGCAATTTCTATTAATCTATCTCTCTCAGCTGAAAGACCTGTTGTTTCTACGTCAAATACTACATATGTAGCATCTTTTAAACGTAACTTCTTTTTGTTAGTTGTTGCTGTAATGCTGTCATCCATTATAAAAGCATTAAGTCCATATATAGGTTTTAGTTCTTTACCTTTTGAACTCAAGCAAATTTCTGGATAGGCTTGTACACCATAAGTATCAGTAAATGCGATTGCTTCATGCCCCCAACTTTCAGCTCTTGCTAAGTAATCTTTAGCTGATGAGACACCTTCTAATTGACTCATTTTCGTATGAGTATTTAACTCAATTCTTTTTCTTCCCTTATAGTTATCTTTTTTCTCTTCTTTACTAACTAATTCAAGAAGTTTTGGTTCAATAATTGTATCTCTTAAATATGGATCATTACTAACCGTACCTTGTACTTTAAGCCACTGACCTTTTTTAATTCCTTTTACTGATTCTATAAGTTCTGTTCTTCTTTTATTTTGGAATTTTGCATTTGGTCCATTACCAAATAGTCTTAAAATAATTGAGTCGCTATAATCTGTTAGTTTCAAACGAAACTGGCTTGTACCATTTCTATGCGAAATCTCTTCAGTGCCAAAAACCTGTGCCATTATTGTAACATCACCAGCGTATCCTATAACATCTTTGATTTCTACTATATCTTTATCTTTGATTTCTTTTGCGTAGCGATTACCCCCACCAGCACCAAATCCACTAAATTTCTTTTCTGGTTCTTTAGGTCGGCGTTCCGCTTCTTTTTTCTCAAATTCTTCAAGTTTTTCTATCTCTTTAGAAATCTTTTCTTCTTGATTTTCTATAACAGACTCTACATCTTGTTGCGTAAATATCGGAACTATATCTTTAACCTCTACCCCGATATTAGAATAACTAGTTAGTATCTTATCTTTTCTATCATTAATAAAATTATTCCAAACTGTTGGTACTTTAATATCTAAGTTGATTATATTATTCTCTAAAGTTAGTTCAGTAAATATTAAACTTTGTAGTAAACCAGGAGAAACTTCAGAAAAATTTTCTAAAATTACGTACTTCCAATATTCTTTTTATTTGATCTTCTGAGACCGAGTCTTCTAATTTAAAAACGATAGTTTATTATGTATTCATCAGAAAAAAACTATCTCGTAATTTTTTTGAATAAATAATGTTAATGTTTCCGAATTTGGTAAGTTTTTACCACTGAAATTAAAAAGTCCATATTTTGTTAATATTGTCTTTTTTTCTATATTGTTTAAAGAAAAAAATCTATTAGACTTGTATTTGATAATTCCTCTTCTAATTCTAACGTTTCTATTAACAGAGAAAAAAATGCTTATTGCCCATGCTTCCTCCTACTTTCTATTTTTTTATAAATTCATATACAATTTATACTCTTCTTTTTATTTTATTCTAAGTAAATATGAATTTAGAATATCCACTCTATTATACTAAAAAAACTAACCAAAAACAAATTGTTGTTCATCCATTTTGATGAAAAATTTATTTCCGGTTAGTATATTAATTTTTATTTATTATTTATAGAAAGCTTCTACTTTTGATAGTACGTCTTCTACTTTAGTATCAACTTTTTCTAAAGTTTTTCTTTCTTTAACTTCTACTATGCCATCTCCAACTTTTTTACCTACAACTACTTGTAATGGGATACCAATTAGATCAGCATCATTGAATTTAACTCCTGCTCGTTCAGCTCTATCATCATAAAGAACTTCATATCCTGCTTCTGTTAATTGTTTGTATAACTCTTCACTTTGTTTTACTTGTTCTTCTTTTTTGATATCAACACATACTAAGTGTACTTGATATGGAGTTACTTCTTTTGGCCAAATAATACCATTTTCATCATTGTGTTGTTCTATTATTGCAGAAATAACACGACTTACTCCAATACCATAACATCCCATATAGAAGTGATTAGCGCGCCCATTAGCATCTAAGTATGTAATATCCATTGACTCTGAATAACCTTTTCCAAGTTCGAAAACTTGTCCAACTTCTATACCTTTAGCAAATTTAACTGGTCCTGATAAGTCTTCTGCTAAGTCTCCTTCTTCTATCATACGAAGGTCATAATAAGCATCAACTTCATAATCACCAGGATTTACATTAATATAGTGGTATCCTTTTTTATTTGCTCCGCAACTGTGGTTGTACATATATTTAATCGCATTATCCCCGATAACTTTACAGTTTTTAATGCCAAATGGTCCCATGTACCCTACAGCACTTCCCATTACTTCTTCAATTTCTTGTTCAGTAGCCATCTCAACTTCAGAAGTCCCTGTAGCTTTCATAAATTTAATATCGTTAAGTTGGTCATTACCACGCATAAGTACTAAGTAGAACTCTCCATCAGCTTTTAAAGCTAATGCTTTCATAGCGCGGTTAACTTCAACACCACAGTATGCTGCAATATCATCGATAGTTTGTTGATTTGGAGTTTCTAATAAACTACGTTCTTTTTTCTCATAGTCAGTTGGCATTGTGTAGTTTTGTTCAACTACTGCTGCAGTTTCAATATTTGCTGCGTAATCACTCTCTTCAGTGTACACAATTGTATCTTCCCCAACTTCTGCTAAAGCTTGGAATTCATGAGTATAACTACCTCCAATGTTTCCTGAATCAGCTTTTACCGCTCTATATTTTAATTCAAATCTATCAAATATATTGCTATAAGCTTGATAATAGTCATTATATGTTTCTCTTAATGACTCCGGAGAATCATGGAATGAATAACCATCTTTCATAATAAATTCTTTCCCACGTAATAGTCCTAAACGAGGACGAATTTCATCACGGAATTTTGTTTGAATTTGATATAAGTTAACAGGTAATTGTTTATATGAAGTTACCATGTTACTAACTGTTTGACAAATAATTTCTTCAGCTGTTGGACTAAGTGCGTATCCTGCATCTTTTCTATCAGTAACACGAATTAGTTCATCTCCCATTTTGTACCAACGTCCTGATTGTTTCCAGTAGTCTTCTGATTGTAAAATTGGCATAAGTAATTCTGATGCACCAATTTTAGCGTGTTCGTCCCTAATTACTTTTTCTATATTTTGAATTACTTTAGTTGCTAGCGGAAGGTAAGTATAAACCCCTGCAGATACCTGCTTCACCATCCCCGCTTTAATAAGCAACTTATGACTAATTGCTTCTGCAGAGGATGGTACTTCTCTTGTTGTTGGAATAAATGTTCTTGATTGTCTCATAACAATACCACCTCTCATTTTAAATTTACTTTTATTATTATACCATAAAACACATTATTTTACTAAAGAACTTTAAATGAATTCTGAAATTTTAGTATTTTACAGTAATATTTATCTAAAATTATTTACAAAAATTACCATATTTTTTTAGTAAATATCTACTGTTATTTTAATTCTACTATTTTTAATTTTTACTTAGAATATAGTATAATATGTTAGAAAACTCTTAACGGAGGATTGTATGTTTAATTATCCTAATAAAAAAAATACTTTTGTTCAAAAAACTAATTATTCTAACCGTGGAATGGAATTAGAAGCTGATATTAATTTTGCGAACAAATACTACTTAAATAATGATATTGCAGTCATTCATAAAAAACCTATACCTATTCAGGTAGTAGAGGTTAACTATCCAAATCGAGCGAGCGCTATGATTACTAAAGCTTTTTATCAAACACCTTCTACTACAGACTACAATGGGTTGTGGAATGGCAAATATATAGATTTCGAGGCTAAAGAAACTAACTCGGCAACGTCTTTTTCTCTTAGTAATATTCATGATCACCAAATTGATCATATGACAAAGATATTAAATCAAGGAGGAATTTCATTTATTATAGTTCGTTTCAAAAAAATCGATAGAACATTTGTTATGCCATTTAAAAAATTTCTATTTTTTAATGAAAGAGCCATAAACGGTGGCCGAAAATCTATAAAATTAAGTGAATTCGAAGAAACTGCTTTTGAAATATCATTTCACTATAAAGTTAGATTAGATTATTTAAATATTATAAAAAATAATGAAAGTGAGTTTTACTAGTAATGAAACATTTATTCAAATATATTAGTTCTATATTCTTCACGATATGCTTTATTTTATTTTTTGTAGTACTTGGCTTTTTAGCTTTTCAGTTAAAAGATGTACCAAATATTACAAAAGCTAACTTACAAGATCCATTATCGTCTGAAATATACGATAAAAACCTTAATTTAATAGCAACGGTTGGAGCAGAAAAAAGAGAGTATGTCTCTATTTCTGACATCCCACAAAGTGTAAAAGATGCTGTACTTTCTATTGAAGATTCAAGATTTTACTCTCATATCGGTGTAGACCCTAAACGTCTAACAAAAGCTATGTTAGTAAATATACAATCTAACTCTGCGAAAGAAGGAGCAAGTACTATAACTCAACAGGTTATAAAACATTCTCTTCTTACTTCTGAAAAAACAATGGAAAGAAAAATTCAAGAAGCCTATCTATCATTTAAACTAGAAAGTAAATATTCTAAAGATGATATCCTTGAAATGTATTTAAATAAAATATATTATTCTGATGGTCAATACGGTATAAAAACTGCAGCTAAGTACTTTTATAATAAAGAACTTAATGAACTTTCTGTCCCTCAGATAGCATTTTTAGCTGGGCTTCCTCAACAACCAAATCAATACAACCCTTACGATTATCCTGAAGAGGCTAAAAATCGTCGTGATACTGTATTGTATGCAATGCTTACTAATAATAAAATTAGTCAAAAAGAATATGATGAGTACACTAATACTCCTATAACAGAGGGCTTAGTAGAAAAATCTTCTGAAGATAGAGCTGAACAACATACTTATAACCCTAAATACGCAGCTTATATCGATCAAATATCTAAAGAGCTAAAACAAAATAAAAACTTTGAAAATGTCAGCGATCCACTTTCTATGGGATTAAAAATTTATACAAATCTAAACTCAGATTTACAAATATATGTTCAAGATATGTTGGATAACCAATCATCTCCTATGAAACCCCATAGTTCTCAAGCGGCAATTACAGTTCTGGATACAAAAACTGGACTCGTAGAAGCTATTGGTGGGGGTAAAAATTATAAAACTGGTGGCTACAACTATGCAGTCGATGCTAAAGTACAACCTGGTTCCGTAATAAAACCTATTATAGATTATGCCCCAGGTATAGAATACTATGGTTGGGATTCTCAAACTACTTTCTCAGACACACCTTATAAAATTGAAGGAACAGACTTCTATATCCAAAACTGGGATAGAGCATATCATGGAACTGTTTCAATGGAAAAAGCACTAGCATGGTCATACAATATTCCCGCTGTGCGCGCCTTTGAAACTGTCGGATATGAACGATCTAAATTCTTCTCAGAAAGATTAGGTATTCCTGTTACTAAAGATGAACCTACAATTGCTATCGGTGGTAATGTAGATGGAGTTTCTCCGCTACAAGTAGCTGGTGCATTCGCATCATTTGGTAATAAAGGTTATTACAATAAACCATCAACTATAGTAAAAGTATTTAATGCCAATGGTAAAGAACTACCATCTATGAAATCTGAATCAGTAAAAGCTATGTCAGAAGAAACTGCATATTTAATGACTAATATGCTTAAGAATGTTTTAACAAGCAACGGTACATCTCCAAATGGTAAAGTTGCTGGATTTGATATGGCAGGTAAATCTGGTTCAAGTACTTTTGATGAAAATGCTCGTTTAAGATTCGGAATTGATATAGTAAACTCTACTAAAGATAGTTGGATGGTTGGTTACTCAACCGAATATACAGTTTCTGTTTGGCAAGGAGCAGATGTATTAAATTCTGCATCAAAAGCATTATCTTCTTCTCAAGCCCAAACTACACAAGCAATAATGGCTAATGTTATGGCAAAAGCTGCGGATAACAAAGCTCCGGCAGCATTTGAAAAACCAGCAGGAATTAGCACTAAAAATGGAGTCGAGTATTCAACTCATAGAAATACAGAAACAGATTATATGTACGCTGGTACTGATAGAGATGCATCTTACCAAGCATCACTAGCTGAAAAAGCAAAGGGATAGTAGATCAGCAGTAACTAGCGCATTTGTACCTGTTCCTTCTAGTATAACTTCTAATGCTAGAGCTAACACAGTTAACACAAGTAACCTAAACCGACATCAAATGCTAATAGTAATCCTGAGCTCGAGTGATAAAAACCACCCTGAAAAGGTGGTTTTCTTTATAGCTCACTTGAAAACTACTAGCTTTCACATTCATTAAAAGTGTCATATTTTGATGCTTACTACAGATTAAACCATTCTTATTTATTTTTTCTCTTATTTCAAAATAGATTTATATATTTTTTAAACTTGTTCATCGTAATTATATTCTCTTATATTTTCTTATTATACTTTTATTTAAACCTGGCCATATTCTTCAAGTTAAAACATTTTATTCTACACATATATTTAAAGGATGATTTTTTAATTGTTTAACTTTTATCCCACACTTGAATAACGACTGATTGTTTGTCATTGTCTCACCTCCTGAACTGGCTAAAAGTTAAAAAGGCACATAGATTACAATCCATGTGCCTTAATTAAATTAGTTATTTTCTTTTAGGAATTCAACAGTTTTTTGAATAGATAATTCTCCACGTAAGTCTTCTACACTAATACGTGAACGAACACCTTCATCAGTCATAGAGTACATTTCAGCTAATTTTTTAACTTCAGCATCTATATCTGCATCTGTAACTTCAATTTTTTCAGCTGTAGCAATGTCAGCTAACACAAATGAAGTTTTAATTTTGTTTTCTGCATCTGATCTCATTTCAGATTTTAACTCATCCGCAGTTTTACCTGTAAATTGCTCATATAAGTCAAATGATAATCCTTGACGAGATAAGTTTCCTGCAAATTGTTCAAACATTGATTCAACTTCTTGATCAACTAATTTTTCAGGAACTGAAACTTTAGCATTTTCTACTACTGTAGAAATAACTTTATCTGAATATTCTTTTTCAGCTAGTTCCGTTCTTTCTAATGTAAGTTCTTGTTTTAATTTTTCTTTGTATTCAGCTACAGTTGAAGCTGATTCTTTAGAGAATTCTTTAATAAATTCATCAGTTAATTCTGGTAAAACTTTTTCTTTTACATCATGTACTGTAACTTCGAATCTAGCATCTTTACCAGCTAAATCAGCTACTTGGTAGTTTTCTGGGAATGTTACATTTACTTCAGTATCAACTGGTGCAACTTTTCCTTCTAATTGTTCTTCAAATCCAGGGATAAATGCTCCTGATCCTAATTCTAATTCATATCCTTTAGCTTCTCCACCTTCAAATGCTTCATCTCCGATAAATCCTTTGAAGTCGATAACTACGATATCACCTTTTTTAGCTTCTGTTTCTTTTACTTGCCACTCTGCTTCACGGCTAAGTACGCTTTCTAGTCTTTCTTCAACGTCTGCATCTGTAACTTCTACAGCTTCTTTTTCGATTCCTAAGTTTTTGTATTCACCTAGTTCAACGTCTGGTTTTACTGTAACAACAGCTTCAAATGTTACACCATTTTCTTTGCTGATTTCTTTAACATCGATATCTGGCATAGCTAGTGGTGATAGTTCTAATTCATCGATAGCTTTTGTATAAGCTGCTGGTAATACGAAATCAATTGCTTCTTGATATAAAGCTTCTTCACCGTACATTTTGTTGAAAACTGCTCTTGGTAATTTACCTTTTCTAAATCCAGGTGCATTTACACGTTTAACAGCACTTTTAAATGCTCTATCTAATCCTTTCGCAAACTCTTCTTTGATGCTGAAAAAGAAATAACTACTTTTCCATCTTCTTTATTTAAAATTTGTGACATTTATTCTTCCTCCAAAATACTTATAAGTACTATCTAAATATTAGTAATAAATACTAAAAACTCTTGATTAATTATATAGTAAATGCTTTAAAAAGTCAATAATTAGGCATATAAAATTATACTTTTAAAACTCAATACAAGTAAATATTATATACCTAATTACTTAAAATAACTATAAATAGAAAACTATTTTCTATTATTTTTTACACCTATCTTCCATTTAAAAATCTATTAAATTCTTTTATAACTTTATCATTTTCTTTATATGTTGGATAATATGTTTCTAACAAGCTATAAAAACGTGGTGTATGATTAATTTCTAGAAGGTGAGTCATCTCATGAACAATTATATGTTCTAAACACTCTATGGGATACTTAATTAATTCTTGATTTATCCATATCCGCTGTGCTTCTAGATTACATGTTCCCCATCTTGTTTTCATTTTTTTTATACGTAGTTCTTTAACTTTTACGTTCATTATCGGTTCATACTTTTCTATAAATAACTTACATTTATCTATTAACAACTTCCTAATTGCAGAGTTGAAAATCTTCTCCCTATTTTGTTGTTCATCTTTTACATATATATTTATTTTATTATTTTCAATAAAAACTCTATTTTTTAGTCTTTCTTCTACATTTAATTCATACTCTTGACCAAAAATAAAATACTTCTCACCTGTGTTATATTCCCTACTTAGCCCTGCTACTGATAGTATATTTTCTCGTCTTTTCACCAATTCTTCTAAATTATCATAAACTAATTTTCTAATAACATAGTTAGGTGTTCTAGGAGGTGCACTAACTACTATATCAGCATTTTTTTCAACCCTTAAGTATATATGCTTCATGCCGCGTCTATACCTTACAGTTACATCTAAATTCCCTACTTCTATTTTCTTTTTCATATTGTACCTCCCAGAATATTCTATTTCAGTTCGTTACCTACTAGTGATGTCCCAATTCTGACATGAGTCGCCCCTTCTTCAATTGCTATTTTATAATCATTACTCATACCCATAGATAAATACTCACATGGTGCATAATCTAGATTCAATTCTTTCACCTCATCACGAAGTTGTCTTAATTTTTTAAAGCAATTACGTAGAACATCCTCATCTTCTACAAATGGTGCCATAGTCATAAGTCCAATTACATTAATCTTAGAATATTTTTCCAAACCTTTAATAAACTCTATTGTTTCATGCGAAGTTAATCCATGTTTACTCTCTTCTCCTGAAACATTAACTTGTACAAAACAATTAACCTTATCTTCTGCTCTTTTTTCTATTTCTTTAGCTAAACTTTCTCTATCTAAAGCATGAAAATAATCGACATGATTAATCACATCTCTAACTTTTCTAGTTTGCAAGCTACCAATTAAATGCCATTCTTTATCAGAATATTTTTGTTTCCTTTCTAGATAGTTTTGCGGTCTGTTTTCTGCAAAAGCATCAACCCCTACTTCTATTGCTTGTTCTACCCTTGCATCAGTTACATATTTTGTTACTGCAATTACTTTTATATCTTCTGGACTTCTATCAACTTTGCCACAAGCTTCTGAAATTTCTCTTTTTATATTGTCAAAATTTTCTCTAATATCCATTTTAGCTCCTTATTTGCAAATTTCTTCTTTGATTAAAATAAATATTTTTTAGTTATCTTAATTATATCACGATAACCTATCTTTTGTTTATAAATGTTATATAATTTAACAAATCAACTAATAATATTATTGATTTGATATAAAAAGAGTAATATTATCTTTATTTTAATAATACTACTCTTTTTTATATTATTTTTTAGGAACCAATTCTAATGTTTTTCCTTTAGGTATATTACCAATAGATTCACTAGTATATTCTCCGTTAACCCATTTTGTTATTTGGTCATCATAGTTATCACTCAAAACATGTCCACTTTGTCCCGGACCAACTACATGATAGCCAGTTTTTGTATCAAAGTCATAGACAAACCTCCAAGAAGCACCATGATTAACTAATCCTTCTTCGTTTTGTTTTGCAGCCTGAACAGTCACCTTAGACCCTGAGATTGGATATTCTTTTGGATTTAAGAAATATGCAAGTAACGCCGAAGATTTAGATAATGGATGTCTAAAGCCTAATGTATGACCATTTCCCCATTTCCATTTATTAACGTCTTTACCATATTTTCCTTCTAATTCACTAATAGTTTCATTTAAACTTTCTGTAAGAACAGTATTTAAACCGCCTTTTTCCTCTATTAGATTTATTTTCTTACCATTTAAGCTATCCCTTAAAATTTTATCTACATAGCTCTCCTTATGAGGCATAAATTTATATGCTTCTTCGCTCATTTTATCTTTTAAGATATGTGCTTGAATTTTCTTCATCCATGCATCAAAAATTAATGGAGCTGCTTCATCTTTATTATCAATATTATCCCAAGAACTTAATTTATCATATACTTCATTTTTAGAAACTTTATCTTTATTTACATTTTTCAAAAGATTAGTTAAAAATTCTTTGGCATAAAGATTTTTGGTATCCATCTGTAATTTTTTCATATCATCTGCAGTCAGATCATTCTTTTCAGATAATACTTCATCAATACGCGCTTTTCTATATGGCTGTGCCCAAACATTTGACGTATGATAATCAGTTTTTACTGTTTCAGTATTAGCTGTCGCTATAAATCCTTGTTCTGGATTTACAATTTTTGGAAGTTTATCATACGAAATATATCCAGTCCAACCATACTCACTGCTGTACCCTGGAACTGGTAAATTTCCATTACCTTTTTTTCTAATTGGAACATTACCATTTGATTTATAAGCAATATTCCCTTGATTATCCGCAAAAACAAAGTTTTGAGCTGGAGCTTTAAAATTCTCTAAAGCTTTCTCGAACTCTTCCCAGTTTTGAGCTTTATCTATATTTAAAATTGCTTCTAATTCTTGAGTTGACTCAAGTGCTGTCCATTGCATAGAAAAACTTGTGTTTTCATTACCCAATGGTTTTAATAAAAAGTCTATTATTGGACCATGTTTAGTATTAACAACTTCAAATTGTTCATCATCTTGACCTTTTACTTTTATTGAATATTTATCTACTTGAGCATCATAATATTCACCATCATATTCAAACTTATACGGGTTGTCTGATTGTCTTCTCTCAATATATAAGTCTTGAACATCTGGACCAAAATTAGTTACGCCCCAAGCAATATTTTCATTGTGACCTAATATAATACCAGGAACACCAGGGAAAATAACCCCTGAAACCTTATGGTCTGGTGTAGATAGAGTCATTTGATACCAAACTGATGGAGTTGATAACCCTAGATGCGGATCATCAGCTAACAAAGGCTTACCTGATTTAGTTTTTTTACCTGATACAACCCAATCATTACTACCATTTTCCATAGGTGGTCTTTCTACTTTTGCTGTATCTTTATTTATATTAGCATTAGCACCTAAGTTAGCCTTAATAATTTCTTCTGAATCTGGATTTTTAGAAAAACTCTCAGGAAGCAATTGTTTTAAATTTTCTTCTCCTAAATTATTTAGGATCCAATTATTAAAAACTTTGATGATCCCAGTGCCCACCTAAGTCGTAAGCCATATATTTACCGATAGTTAACGAATCGATAGCAGTCCATTTTTTTCTGGTTCATATCCTAATAAAGAAAAATTCATATGAAAGTTTTTTTTGTCTCTTTTTAGCTTCTTCTATATATGCATTTACACCTTCAGCATAATAATTTAGAATTTTTTTAGCTGATTCTGAATATCCATCATATGATTTTTTTCTGCAGCTTTTTCTAAGAGAAAATACTAAATACTTCTTATCAGTTTCTATCGCTGCTTTTCCTACAACTTCCGATAATCTACCACTCGCTTGTCTTCTTGCTAAATCCATCTGGAATAATCTATCTTGAGCATGAACATATCCTTGGGCTCTATATAAATCCGCATCATTTTTAGCTTCAATCGTAGGTATTCCATTTTGATCACGGTGCACTTTAACATCATTATCTAACATAGCAACTTCTACTTTCCCCTCAACGGTTGGTAAAGACTTATGTACAAAATAATAACCATATCCACCTGCAATAACTAATAAAGACAAAAATAATTATTGTTAATCTTTTTTTATAAATTTAAATACTCTATTTTTTTCATAGGTTCTCCTTATATTTTTTATGATTAGTGTAACTAAAATTATATTAGTATTATAATAAATTTGCAAATCTACTTTTCCTTAAAAAACTCTGTATATACTATCCGTATTTTTTATTAAACTTTGTTTAATCGTACAAAGTAGAGTATAAAAAAATCTCTATTTATGTCAACAGGTATATTACCTTATTATTTTTTTAAAAATTTACTAAATTAATAAGAATATAATTATAATCATATAGCTTTTCTTTAATAAATTTTTATATTTTTTTATAAAAAATTTTTTTACAAAAAAAGATTTAAAGGATATTCTCCTTTAAATCTTTTTAAATTTAATTATTTTATTTCTCTATTCCTTATTAAAATTATTCTAATTCCAAGATAGAAGTAGATAATGCAACTAATAAACAATATACCTAAGCTGAAAAATTAATAATAGAATACTATATACTAAAAAAACAGAAAAAGCTACTATGTTATGGTGTATTCCCTTTTTTTAAAAATAACAAACATTAACAATAAAAAAATAGTAATACTAACATAGCAAAAGTATAACCAAGATAATTGTCCCATAACTTGGAAAAATATAATGTAAATCTTTTGTAGATACATTTGCACTGTCTTGTGTTAATTTTGTCTGTTCACGGATTTGATCAACAATACGAGTTCTTAAATACTCATTTCCAACATAGTTTTTAAAACTATTTATCATTCCACCTATAAATACTATATACGCGATATAAACTATGCCAGAAATAACAATAAGTATTCTCTCTACCTTATCAAACTTCATCTTCTACTTTTCACCTTTTTCTCTACATTTTGAACAAGTTCCATAAAATGATAATGAGTTATCTTGAACTTCAAATGAGTACTCTTTTTTCATATATTCTATTAATTTATTAAATAAAGAATTAGAAACTTTCTCAATAGTATTACACTTTGTACAAATTAAGTGATGGTGCAAACTACCGTCCAGTGATTGTCTTAAATGATATTTAGAAACACCATTGCTAAATGATATTTTTTCTAAGATTTTCAACTCATAGAAAATATCTAATGTTCTATATACTGTTGCAATACCTATATCAGGAGTTTTTTCTTTTAAAATAAAGTATAACTCCTCTGCACTAAGGTGTAACTCACTGTTTTCCACTAATATTTCTACAATTTTTTCCCTTTGAGGTGTTAATTTATATGTAGATTTCTGAATAATTTCTATTATATCATTATATATACTCATATACTATTTCGTGCCTTTCCTTATTTTTAAATACATTAATGCTAACATTGTTTTACTATCAGTAATAGTATTATCATCTAATAGTTTCAATGCATCTTCTACTTTATATTTTTTCAAATTAATAAACTCATCTTCATCTGGGTTTTGTTCACCAGCATATTCTAAGCCATCAACATAGAAAATAGTAATAACTTCTGAACTATATCCTAATGCAACATGAACATCAAAAAGTTTTGTTAGTTGATCTTCTGTAGCCTCATATCCAGTTTCTTCTTTTAATTCTCTTATTGCTGATAATTTTTTATTATCTTCTCCTGGTTCTAGCTTACCTGCTGGTATTTCTAAAGTTACCTGCTCTATCGCTTTTCTATATTGCTCAACTAAAATAACTTCGTTTTCTTTAGTAATAGCTAATACAGCTACCGCACCGCGATGATTAACTAGTTCACGAGTTGATGTTCCACCATCTGGTAAACTAACCGTATGCATTTCTACATCAAGAACTTTCCCTTTAAATATTTCTTTAACTTCTATTGTTTTTTCTTCTAAATCTCTTCTCATAATTGGCTCTCCAAATTAAAATTTATATTTATCAAAATCATGTGCTATATATACCTCAGATGATGAGTGTATATTTTCTATAACTTCATCTTCTGTACTTTTATCATATCTAGCACTTATATGTGTTAAAAATACTTTTTGTGCCTTACTATTACTTAACATTTTATGTATATCTGTGATACATAAATGATAGTTTTTTCTAGCGTGACTTTCATCAGTAGCACTCAAGTAAGTACACTCTGTAATAATTACATCACTATTTTTTACAATATCATCTAATTCGCTAAAGTACTTAGTATCAGGTATAACAGCTATTTCTTTACCTGGTTTATCTTCAGATAGAAAATCACTTGAATTATATATATTCCCGTTATACTCAAACTGATCTTCTTCTTTTATTTTTTTATAAAATGGCCCTGGTTTTATCCCTAACTCCATTAATTTTTCAGCATTAAGACTACCTTTTTGTTTTTTAAAAACTATTTTATAACCAAAACACTCAATATTATGCATTAATGGATACGCATAAACCTCAACAGTTTTACTATCTATTATACACGCTTCCTCAGAAATTTCAATGTATTTAATGCTGTAAGTAAGTGAACAAAAATGTGAACTTCAAATTTTTGTTCTATAAATTCTTTTATTCCTTTTGGACCATATATAATAACTTCAGATTCTTTCTTATCTAATAAAAAACTTCTAGATGATAAAAATCCTATAAGCCCCAAAACATGATCAGCATGAAGATGACTTATAAATATTCTTTTTATTTTTGTAGGTTTTATATTTGTTTTTAAAATCTGATGTTGCGTTGCTTCACCGCAGTCGAACATCCAGCATTCTTTTAATTCTTGCATAAAATCAAAAACAAAGCTTTGGGTATTTCTAAATTTTGCAGGAAGCCCAGCTCCTGTACCTAAAAATTGTACTTCCATTTATAGTCCTCTACATAATTATTCTATCTTTTATAACTTAACTACAAAAATTTGTGCATCTTGCAAGCAAGTTATCACATGTGCTACTCCCGCAGGAATTTCAAGCAACTCAAATTCGTTTACTATTTCAACTTGTTCCTCATATGCAACTGTAATTTTCCCACTTATATTTAATAATAAAATAGTTCTATCATTGCTATATGAATCAGTTTGATTCCCTGTTTTTAAATTCATATGTACTACTTGATATTTCTCATTTTCTAATACGATTCCACCTAATAAAGCATTTTTGTCTAATTTTATTTTTTTCATGTTATTATCTTCCTTTACGTTTATATAATCCATCTTCTTCAATCATTATTATTTTGTTTTTAAATAGTCTCCCTACGGCACGTTTAAAACTACCTTTACTCATTCCAAAAACTGCTTTAATATCTTCTGGAGATGATTTATCTGTAAATTCACAATAACCATTATTTTCAATATAGTCTAGTATAGCCTGTCCATCTGCATCCATTCTTTCATGGGCACGTGGTAAAAATGAACCATTAATTTCTCCGTTATCTTTAATCCCAATTACTCTTAATGTAACTTTTTCTCCTAAACGAGGTTCAGTATTTCTTTCGCTCTCATGAACGAAAATCTTATACCCATCTTTTGATAGTAGAAAAGTTCCTACTCTCATCAATCTATAAGGATATGCCTCTATATCTTTATTTTTCATATTCTTTTCAGCTTTAGAATAAAGTGATGCAACTACTGTTTCAGTAGCTAGACGCGCAAATAATTGACCACTATAATCACGACGTAATGTAATAAATAGCTCATCACCTTCTTTTGGCCAAACACTTCTTACTTTTGGTAAGTCTTCACCTAATAACGGAATTTCTCGTGAGAAACCTATATCTAATCCTACTCTATCTTCTTCTACTTTAACAACCTTGCTAAACGCATATTCACCGTATGTAACTTCTGGAATATTAGGTGTAGCAAATAACTTTCCACTTCTCGATGGATAAACAAACATCGAGTATTCTTCACCAATTTCAAAGTCATCCAAACTATCTACGTCTGATTCATTACAACTTATCTCTTCGTCATTTGGTCCTTTAAATACAAGAGAAGAACTCTTTTTCTCTATTAATTCTAAAAAATGAATCTCTCCAGTAATAAATATATTTTCTTTTTCCATGTAATACCTCTTTTTCTATTAATTTAGCTTTCGCTATTATTAATTCTCATAAAAAAAGGTTGATAACCTAATATCAACCTTTAAGCCTCGGTAAAAGCAGTATCAGGACATACTTACTTAACCATATTCTTTATTTGTTTTAATTGATTTACTCTTATTTCTTTAGGAAGAAACCTTCTTATTTCGTCTTCATTATATCCTACTTGCAATCTCTTATCATCTACGATGATAGGTCTTCTCAGCATTCCTGGGTTATCTTGAATAACTTTATACAGTTGTTGTATTGACATACTCTCTATATCAAGATTCAATTTTTGAAATGTTTTTGATCTAAAAGAAATAATATCTTCTGTTCCGTGCTCTGTAATAGATAAGATGTTTTTAATCTCATCTGTAGTTAGAGCTTCTGAAAAAATATTTCTTTCAACAAATTCTATATCATTTTCAATTAGCCAAGCTTTTGCTTTCCTACAAGAAGTACAACTAGGCGATGTAAACAATGTAACAACCACCAGCACTCACACTCCTCTATAAAAATAACATTAATATTTTTATAATTCTATATACTACTTTATTATACTACATATATCCTCCTTTGGCAATATCATATTGAAGAAATATTTTAAATTAAAAACCAAGGACCTCTATATCTTTTTTATATTCTATCCCAATAAAAAACGTTAATAAAATAGAAATTATCAATATTTTTTAAACACATGTAGTTTTTATTATATTACATGTTTTTCGATTATAATGTATATTTTTTCTATAACTTACCCATCCTAATTATCTACTTTGTACTTCACTAAAAATTGACAAAATATGCATTATTATGTTATCATAATCTTATGCCAGCATGGCGGAATTGGCAGACGCACTGGACTCAAAATCCAGCGATGGCAACATCGTGCCGGTTCGACCCCGGCTGCTGGTATAGATTGAAAGACAAGGTTTTCGGACCTTGTCTTTTTTTATTTGATTGTTGAATTTGTAACGCTGAGTTACTTAAAATTACTAATTTTATAACAGATCATCTAATTTATCCGCTAATTTTTGTTGCTTGCTTGGATACAAATGTGAGTAAGTATCTATTGTTGTAGTTATAGATGCATGGCCTAATCTTTCTTTTACGACAAGATAATCTTCTCCTTGATTTATTAGTAGGGAAGCATGTGAATGCCTGAAGTCATGAATTCTTATCTTTTTTAAAGAACCATCTCTTTGCAATATTTTTTTATATTGTTTTTCGATTGAATCTTTAGTTATTGTAATCGGGCTATTTTGAAATATCTGTAGATCATCTAGGTTGGTTGTAAATTCTTTCAATCTTTCATGCTGTATTTGTTTCCACTCTTCTAGTGTCTCTACTAGTTTGGTATTCATGATGATTCTTCGAGTTCCAGCCTTTGTCTTTGTGCTACTAATGTGTTCTTCACCTTTTTTGACGTATACTGATTTACTTACATGGATTGTATTTGTTGAAAACTCTATGTCCTTCCACGTTAGAGCAAGAGCTTCTCCCAGTCTTAGACCAGTAAAAAATAGAACTGTGAATAGTAATTTTATATTGTATTCTTCGTTGCTAAATAGTGTTAAGAAGTGCTTAAATTCTTTTACTGTCCAGAAATTTAATTTTGCTTTTTCTATTGGTAATTTTTTCAGTAATCCTACGGGATGTTCCTTGTAAAATCCCTTTCTTAATCCAACATCCATAATTTTCTTTAGTAAAATTATAATTTTATTAATAGTATTTGGACTTAGCTTCTTTTCTGAGTTTTGAGCATTTTTATCTCTTAGATGTTCTCTGAATTGATAGATATCTTCATAAGTTAATTTAGCTACATCATCAACTTTTTCAAAATAGTTTTTTATATGCCTGTTATAGTTGTTTTCTTGTGTATCTATATAGCTTTGTTTTCTGTTGTTTATTTTATCCTCTTCTTTTAAGAGATCATAAAGGATATCAATTGATATTTTTGAGTTGAAACTTTTTTGATTTTCAGAGAGGTTAAAAACTCTCAGAAAATCAAAAAAGTTAACTCAAGTACAAATATCGGAATTAATTGGAGTTCAACAAGGGACATATTCTCGGTGGGAGAATGGAACGTTAGAACCAGGATTAGAATTCGTTGTGAAATTGGCAAATATCTTTGGGACTACTACAGATTATTTGCTGGGACAAAAACCTTATTCAATTATCAGTAGTTTACCTCTAGAACAATTAGATCTTACCAATATTGCAAACTTTTCAAAGGATGAGTTTGATATTTTGAAACATTCAATAGCAGTTTCGGTGGCAAGAAATAAAATAAAGGCAACAGAACTAAAAGATAGAGTTATAGAAAAAAATCAGTTGTCAGAAAAAGATGCAGAACTTTTGAATAAGATTTTTGAAGAAGTTAAAACTTATTGGGAAAAATTAGGAGGACGCTAGTCTTCAAAATTCCCTCCCAAAATGTGTCCAAAATATTGACAGAATTCTAGCTTTTCATTATAGTTCTTATGGAACTTTTTTTCTACAACAAAATAGGCTCCATAATATCCATAGGGGATTTACCCACTACAAATAGTATAGAGCCGGTTTTATTAATGTCCTGCATTTCCTAATAAGTTAACCATGACAACACCAATGATAATCAAAATTAAACCGATAATGCTATAAACATTTAGTGTTTCTTTGAAAATCATTACTGCGATAGAGGCTATCAAAACTAAACCGACAGCTGACCATGTTGCATAAGCTATTCCTACAGGAATTTTTTGCATTGCTAGTGATAAGAAATAGAAACAAACGCCATAGCTAAGTAGGGCAGAAACGGTTGGAATAGGCTTTGTAAAACCGTCTGATAATTTCAAAAGGTTAGTTCCCAATATCTCTCCTACAATGGCGATAAAAAGATAAAAAGTATGACATGTCTTTTAACCTCCTATATGTCATGTTTTTTTGCTCTAAGAGCTATTATAGCTATCCGTTTTTTATAAATCTTGGCACAAGTCATGAGAATTTGTAGTAAAACTGTGGCAGACACTTTTTCAGAACCAATAGCTGATAAGTTTAGTATATCATAAAATAAATTTTAAAAAAAGTCTTGATTTATTTCAATGTCTTGCGTGGTCTCGATTTTTACTGGTAAAATTACTTTTAAGAACTTTAAAAAAGAGGTTTCTATATTTGACAAAACAATGACTTGTTGTCCCGAATGTGGGCATCCTTTGGAGAAAAAATTTTTAAAAGATGAGGGAGATATTCCTTATTGTTCACAATGTGCGAGTTTTTCGTTTTCCAGTCTTTAATACAGCAATTAGTGCGATTTTATTTAATGAAAAACATGATAAGATTCTCTTGATTAAGCAATATGACATGGCTGAGCATATTTTGCTAGCTGGTTATGTGTCTAATGATATTCACAACCAATTTCTACAATCATTAAAGGCAATTAATTTAGCCTCTCTTATTACGGATATGGGTAATAAAATTGCACAAAACTAGTCCAAAACTCTTTTTAATAAGGAGTATACTTTCTAGCATTTTATAGTTACTAAAAAGTATCTAAACTTTGGAAGTGATACTAAGTTTTAAAAAATATTATGGAAAAAAAGCTTATAAAATCAATATTTCTGAGATTTAAAACTAATAATATTAGACTCAAAATCCAGCGATGGCAACATCGTGCCGGTTCGACCCCGGCTGCTGGTATTTATAACCTCAATATATTTGAGGTTTATTTTTTTATATAAGCTTACTAGATTTTAATTCATTTGCTAAGCAATTTGAAGGAAGTTACTATGAAATTAATAACAAATAGATTAATTATTAAAGAAATTGATATTACAGACTATAAATCATGGTATAAAGGATTTAATGATAGAGAAGCATCAAAGAATGAATTCGATGATGGTTTTATTGATATGTCCATTTGTACTGAACCCTGGTTTGAAGAATTAGTAAAAAAGCATACTAAGATGAGAGAAGATGACTATCAGTATATTTATTCTATATTTGATAAAACTGGAAATCATTTGGGGATGATTGATATAGTTACTTTAGAGAGAAAAAACTTTCAATGGGCAGAAATCGGTTATTTTATTCATAACCAATTTTGGAGAAATGGCTACGCTTTTGAAGCTCTAGAATCAATTTTAGACTTTACTGCTAACGAATTAAAATTTCATAGAATAGAAGCACATGTAAGTGTCGGAAATACTCCTTCTATAAAATTACTGGAAAAACTGAATTTTCAATATGAAGGTATCAGAAAGCAATTTATTTTTGAAAATGGTGAATGGAAAGATAAAATTATATATTCCAAAATATTATATTGCAATAAATAGTTATAGATTCAAGATTTACTTGAGTCTATTTTCTTTTGTTAAACAAATAAATGAGTTGGCTATTTTGCTTTACAAGATACTTTCTCTATGATACTATTATGTATAACAAGATAGCTTTGTAAATACAATATTTCAATCCACTGAAAGGAGATTTCTAATGGAAATTAATACTTCCCAAATATTAAAAAGGAACTTTGGAAGCATGCATATTGCAATTAATTAAAAAAATCAAGATATGTACGGTTATGAAATTACCGAACAACTTTCTAACTATGGGTTGGATATGGTAGCTCAAGGAACTATCTATCCTTTGCTTTTAAAATTAGAAAAAGAAGAACTAGTTACAAGCTATCTAAAAGAAAGTAACTTTGGGCCACCTAGAAAATATTATTCTATAACCAAACAAGGAGAAGAATATGTATTTTCATTTAAAAATACATGGGGAAACATCAGCACAACTATAAACAGTATTTTGAAAATATAATTAAGTTTATAAAGGGGAAAACATTATGAATTTAACTAATCTATTAGAGTACAATAACAAACTAAAACTACAACTTAATGAAGATAATAAAAAAATATTATGAAGAACTTCTAGTTACTTGTCGTGCAAAATCTATAACATCTAAAGAACCTGAATTAGAAATTCAATTACTAGAGATATTGCAAGATTTAATTTTATATCAAAATCAAGGTAAAAATTTTCATGAAATTTTTGGAACAGATATAAATAAACTATCTGATTCGATAATTGACTCTTTACCAAAGGAAAATAAAGTAATAGTATTCCGCTTTATTTTAGCTTACATCTTAATCACAATAGTAAGTTTTTTACTGCCTTCAGTTTTTACTAAAAGTATACAGCCCTACTTAGCAGTCCTTTCAATTTTAACGCTATTTTTAGGTGCTGCAATATGCTTCTATTTAATACTTTATAAAAAAACGAAAGAAATAAATGGATAATTTATTTTATATCTTTTGTGATATTTGAAATATCTTTATTTCTAGTTCCAATTTTTGGAAAAAAATTAAATATCTTTCCTCATTGGCTGACTATAACTATTCCCCTTTCTAGTAATCTTATATATATTTATACTATTTTTTTAGTCTATTTTCGATTGTTTATATATATTTAACATTTAAGAAATATTACTCAAAAAAAGATATAATCTACTATGCTCGATAATTAATATATCGAGCTTTTTTTAATAAAGTTCACCTATGGTAAATAATTTTATTTTATAAATAAGAATTTTATTCTTGAATAATTTTTTTAAAGCTGTTATAATTGTAAAATACATTTTGAAAGGAAGTTACTTATATGAATAACTCTATTTTTGAAAAGTTAAAAAAAGCTGAACATGGTGCAAGACTTAGTATATTCTCATACCTACTGCTTACACTTTTAAAATTGGGTGCTGGTTTTTTCTTCCGTTCTTCTGCATTAGTCGCAGATGGAATAAATAACGCAACTGACGTTATTTCATCCATTTGTGTTCTTATTGGATTAAAAATCTCAAGAAAACCTGCGGATGAAGATCATCTTTACGGACACTTCCGCGCAGAATTAATTTCAACATTAATAGCTTCATTTATTATGCTTTATGCTGGTATTGAAGTAGTGATATATGCAGTAAAAAAAATTATAACTAAAAGCTATGAACAACCTAGTATGTTATCTGCAGTTACAGCTGTTGTTGCTAGTATAATTATGTTTTCTGTGTACTTTTATAATATTAGACTGGCAAATAAGCTTGGAAGCAAGTCTTTAAAAGCAGCTGCTTTAGATAACCTAAGTGACGCTTATGTATCAATTGGTACATTAGTTGGTATTATCGCAACATATATAGGTATACCTATCGCTGACTCAATAGTCGCTATATTAGTAGGTTGCTTAATTATCTATACAGCAATAAGTATTTTTAAAGAATCTACTCATATACTAACAGATGGTGTTGATGCTGAAGTTATTGAGAAGGTTGAGTCTATCGTTAAAGACTTAGAGGGTGTTATTTCTATCGTTGATATAAAAGGACGAACTCATGGTCTATTATATTTTATTGATATTACAATAACAGTTAATCCGGAATTAAATGTTAAACAAAGTCATGATATAACTATAAAAATAGAAAAAGCACTCGCTCGTGAGTTTTATTACTGTGAAACTTTAGTTCATTTAGAACCACATGGCATTAATTGTCATCCAAATCATTAAAAACAATCTTTATATTCTTCGCTATTTTAAAAAGCAAGGTATTTAAGATTGTTTTTTATTATGTTTAATAAAAAACTATAATGACAGCATATGTTTGACAAATAATAATGCTAAAAGTATAATTATTGTACATATTAAAAGATACTAATTAAATAGTACTAAACATATAAATAAATTTAAAAATTGGTTAAAAATATAGTTGAAATTCTAAAACAAGAGGATTATTATGACACATGCTAAAGCAATATTTTTTGGTGAACATGCAGTAGTCTACGGTCATGAGGGAATTACTATTCCATTACCAGAGATGAAAATAGATGTTACACTTGAAAATACTAATGAAATTCAACACAGAGATGATATTTTAGCGTATATCGCAGATACCTGTGAAATTGATAGTAAGACAAAAATTAATATTAATAGTACCATTCCTGTTGGAAGAGGATTAGGTTCATCGGCTGCTCTTAGCATAGCTATTGCTCGTGCTAAAGGTATAACAAAAGCAAAAATAAGAGAAATCGCTGATAAATGTGAAAAGTTTATTCACGGGAACCCTAGTGGAATAGATGTAAATCAAGTACTTAGCGATACTCCCCTTCTTTTTTCTAAAGAACACGGAGCCAAAAAACTACCTTTTTCTCTCGATAGTTACTTATTAATTATTGATACTGGGGTTGTAGGTATTACAAAACATACTTTAGAACACGTAAAAGAAAATTTAAAAACATACAAACCATATATAGATGAACTAGGAAATATTACTAAAAAAGTAATTAAACCTTTAAAAGAAAAAAATTTAGACCTTATCGGAGAATATATGTACAAAGCTCATTCACTACTTCAAAAAATCGGTGTTAGCCATGAGAAGAATGATGAAGTTGTTGAGTTGTGTAAAAATAACAATGCTAAAGGTGCTAAGTTAACTGGTGGCGGTGCAGGCGGTTGTTGCATTTGCCTATGTGATACTAAAGAGAATGCCTTAAAAATTCAAGATGAACTAAAAGAGAAAGGATATTTATCATGGATGGTTACAGTTTAGGTTATGCTAATATAGCCTTAGTAAAGTATTGGGGAAAGAAGTCTAAAGATCCTGTTCTTCCTTATAACCCTAATATTTCTTTAAGATTAGATAATTTATTATCGAAAACAAAAATTGAAAAAAGCTTATCAAATGAAGATGAATTCTATATTAACGATGAAAAACAGGGACCTGAAGAAGTAAACAAAATGATTAAATTTATTTCTAAATTTACTCCTGTTGATAGAGAAAAAATTTGCATTAAAAGCTATAATACTGTACCAACTGCAGCCGGACTTTCATCTAGTTCTAGCGGTACAATGGCATTAGTTTTAGCCTGTAATGAATATTTTAAATTAAATAAATCAACTCAAGAAATGGTAGAAATCGCAAAAGAAGGTTCTGGTTCTTCTTGTAGAAGTTTTTATAAACTTGCTGCATGGCTAGAAGATGGTAGCGTAGAAGAACTTTCTTGCAAACTAGATTTTGGTATGATGGTTCTTGTAGTAAACGAAGATAGAAAGAAAATTTCTAGTCGTGTAGCAATGGAACAATGTGTACAAACATCAACAACATTCGCTTCTTGGGTAGAAAAAGCAAAGAAAGATTTTGTTTTAATGAAAGAAGCACTTAAAGAAGCGGACTTTGAGAAAATAGGAGAAATAACTGAAAGTAATGCATTAGCTATGCATGAAACAACAACTACATCTTCTCCAAGTTTTACATTTTTAACTGAAGAAAGTCACCGTGCAATGGACATAGTCAAACAACTTCGTTCACAAGGTTATAAATGCTACTTCACTATGGATGCCGGGCCAAATGTTAAAGTATTATATTTAAAAGAAGATCAAGAAAAACTATATGAGGAAATTTCAAAATTATGGAACAAAAAAATAATATTGTGCATGGAGTAGCTTTTGGAAAGTTATACCTTGCAGGTGAATATGCTATATTAGAAGACTATTCTAAAGCACTTCTTACCAGCGTTCCACAAAAAATAGTTACTACCGTAGAACCTAGTGAGAAAACTACTATTTTTGATACACTACACAATATTACCGTTGATCTTTATGAAGATAATAAGAACTTTACTATGATTCAACAGTTTATTCTGTTTTTAAATAAGTATACAAATAGTGAAAAAACTTATTCAATAAAAATATATAATGAATTACATAGTAACAATAAAAAATATGGCTTAGGTTCTTCTGGAGCAGTTTTAGTTTCAATCGCCAAAGCTATTTTAACTTTCGAAAAAATTTCTTTCGATAACGAAACTATTTTTAAACTTGTTACATTATACAATTTAACTCATAATATTAGTGGTTCTATGGGTGATGTTGCAGCTTCTTTAAATGAAGGACTTACTTTCTATCAAAAGTTTAATGCTAGTAAACTTAATTATATTATCGGAAGTAAAGACGATATTAAAGAAATAATAAACTCTCCTTGGGACGGATTAACAATTAAACCTATTTATCCTAAAGCAAAGATTATTATTTGCAAGATGGACTGGAGAAGTTGTAGATACCAAAGAACATGTTAAGCTTTGGAAAGAGAATAAAGAAAATTATTCTACCGAGTACGTTACCTTCGTTAACACTTCTAATAAACTAGTTGAACAACTAGTAGATGAACTTGAAAGTGGAAATGAATCGTTTGTATTAAATACGATAAACAAACTTCGTGAAAATCTTCACTATTTAGAAAGTTTCTCTAATATACCAATGGAAACAGCAGCTATGAAAAATTATATAGCTAGCTACCCTGCTGGAAAACAAAGCGGCTCTGGTAGTGGAGATATTGTTTTAGGTCTCAATAGAAGTAACGATAACTTCCAACTACAACTTAATTTAGAACAATTATAACTTAGAAAACATGAAAGGATAGACATGAGAAAAAAAGATCATATACGTCTAGCTCTTGCTGACAAAACGACTTTAACTAGTTTAGATGCATATGCTATTGACTATAATAGTGTGCCACGTTTTGGACTGGATACTCTAGATACATCTACTACTATTTGTAATAAAAAATGGCAATTTCCTTTCTTTATCAACGCGATAACTGCCGGTGGTGAAGAATGTAATAAAATAAATCAGGATTTTATGGAAGTTAGTAAAGCTTGTGGAATAGAATTTTTCCCAGGTTCATACTCTCCTGCTTTAAAAGATAAAAATGATGAAGCGGCATATCCAAAAGGATATTCAATAAATCTTGGTCTTGATAAAGATCCTAATCTTATTTTAGATGCTATTGAAAAGACAAAAGCTCAATACATTCAACTTCATACAAATCCACTTCAAGAGATTGTAATGCCTGAAGGTGACCATAATTTTGAATCATGGCTTTCTACACTGACTGAAGTTAGTAAGAAGTCCCCTATTCCAGTGATTCTAAAAGAAACTGGTTTTGGGATGAATGAAGAAACAATTAAATTAGCCATCGACCTGAATCTAGCTGCCGTTGATGTCAGTGGAATGGGTGGAACTAATTTTGCCCGTATAGAAAATGGTAGAAGAGAAGATAAATCTACATATCTAGAAAATATCGGCTATACTACAGCTGAAAGCTTAGAATTTGCCGCACCATATAGAGATAAAATAGATATTATCGCAAGTGGAGGAATTCGTAATCCACTTGATGTAGTAAAATGCTTAGCATTAGGTGCAAAAGCAGTTGGAGTTTCTAAAACTTTCTTAGAAATTCTTGTTAATGATGGTAAAGAAGCATTAATAGATGAAATAGAAAAATGGAAAAAAGAATTAAAATTTTTAATGATTCTTATGAATGCTAAAAATATAGATGAACTATATGGAAAAATAAGAAAAATAGATAATATATAAAATAAAACCAGAATCGGTTCTATAGTTAGTATAGAACAAATTCTGGTTTATTTATTTTTCTCTAATGTCGCTATTCTTTCAATTGCTTTTTTTCAAATCATCTTTCATCTCATTAATTTGAGTTTTATTTTTTTTGATTTTCCGCAATTAAATACCAACAAGAAATCAATAACATTACATTTAAACAGATTATCGCAAACATAGTCTCTCCTAATAGATTTTTATTTAAATAAGAATATCATATTTAAATTAATATTACAACCATAAAAAAAACCTCATCAAGTGACGAGGTTTTAATTTTCTTAAATAAATCTAAAAAGAGGGAAAATTTTAGATTTTATTAATCAATTGTGTATTAATTACCAATTATTAATATTTACGTTTTCTAGCCGCTTCAGATTTTTTCTTACGACGAACGCTTGGTTTTTTTCATAAAAATTCGCGTTTACGAACTTCTTGGATAGTTCCATTTTTAGAAACAGCACGTTTGAAACGACGTAGTGCATCTTCTAATGTTTCATTTTTACGAACTACAGTTTTTGACATTGGATTTCCCTCCCTCCGATACTACAAAATCTAAATTAATATTGATTAAATGCTTATAAACAAAATAAATACAAAACATTTAATACTGTTTAAATTGTCCTGTGAACAATCTACTTACATATTGTATTATATTATCTAGTACTTGTCAACCCTATATAAATAATTTATTATTACTTTTTGGGATTTTTATTAAAGTATTCTCTTTATTTGATAATACATAGAAAGTTTAAAGTTATAGTAAACAACTTTTTTCATTAAGTATAAATTATTATTTGAAAATTAATTATTTTCTAACCATTCATTAAATTCTTCTATAAATTTAGCATAACTAGCTTTATTTTGGAAACTTGGTATTTGCGCTAAGAATACTTGATTTGGTAATCTAGTTTGACCTTTTTTAGTAATTAATATAATAGCCTTTTGTTGAGATACATTTTTAAACATTTCATCAGGTAAAGTAATAACTGCATTTAGATTAATATCTTCTTCTAAATACTTCTTGAAGTTATCTTCTAACTCTAGTACTTTTTTAGGTATTACTAATATTCCTACCCCATTTTCATCAAGGTAATTTGCTGCTTGCTCAATAAATAACAATGCATTTAAACTATATCCATCCGTACTACATAGTTTGTAGTTTAAACTATTATCTTCATCAGCATAATACCCAAAAGGAACATCACTAATTACTATATCTTGTTTTTTAATATTTAATGGCTTAAGTGCATCTTGGTTAATTATTTCAACATTAGTTTCTAATATATTAAAAATATTTTGTTGTAATCTCACATAATTACTATCAACATCAACAGAAGTTATCTCTTTTTCACCTTTTACTAATGCAGCAATATTAATTAATAAACTACCACTTCCACTAGCTAAGTCAGTTATAGAAACTTTCTTATCTCCATAGATACATTCTATTAAGTGACTTATATACATCGTGATTACTTCAGGAGTAATATCATAGCTTGGATTATTTAATTCTTTTAAAGCTTTTAACAGCAGAAATTGATAAACTTTTCTAATTGTTTCTTTATCATAGTTATCTACTATATCAAAATAATCATCATCGTTTTCTAATGTTAAATACTTTATTAATCCTTCGAAATATAAACCTTCACCTTTTATTTCTTCTACTTCTTTATCTATTTTAAAAAATAATTTCTCTAAATCTGACATAGTTCCTCCTATTTAGCTATTCTTTATTAATTCTATAAAATACTTATTTATTATAACACGAATAGATGAATAATCAATATTTTAGTTATTGTATTCAACTATAAAAAGACGATATTTCTATCGCCTTCTTTATTTTATAATTTCTTAATTAATCGCTTTTGAGTTTTATCGCATACATAGCCAATACTTTCATAGAACTTATGCGCATCTATGCGTCGAACATTTGAGTTAAGTCTAATATAACTAATATTATTCTTCAAAGCATAATCCTCTATAGAGCTCATAAGTTTTTTTCCTATTCCTCGAGTTTGATAGGATTATTACATAAATAATATATTATAATTCCTGTTTTTTTCTTCAAACACTTTCATGTAAGAACTTAATTTTTTTCAGTATCATAACTATCTAATTCATCAAAGTCTCTTAAAAAAACATTTCGTAAAATCTCTCATTTTTTTAAAAATAATTAGAATAAGAAGTAAGCTTTTTCTATTTCTTTCTTTTGATCATATAAAGATTTTTAATCTTCTAATTATAAAATCAAATATTTCAGATATTTTTTTCTCCAAATCATCATATGGATAGTCTGTAAATAGTAACCCCGATAGGTTATCACTGTAAACTCCCTCGCTAGTATGATCCTCAACAATTCCTTTTTTTGCTTCTTGATTAGATAACATACTATAGAAAGTATAGCTAACTTACCATTTTTTTCATTATCCCTATTTTATCTACATCATTTGTTTCTTTTATAATTCTAGCTGCATATTCATCATATATACTACCTAATTTAACTAAATCATACAAAGTATTGAAATCAAATTTTCGTACAAATACTTGTTGATACATTTTTTTCGAAGAAAATATTGTATTTTTTTACTATTTCTAGCTAATCCTGGTTTCTGAAATATACATGCAAGGACTAACTGCCCAACATACTCATTAGTAACACGTTGCCATTTTTCTACTTTTTTTATAGTTTTGAGGTTTTACTCCTCGTTTTTATTTCAATGGCTAACGGATATTTATTTTTTTAGCAGCATTTACATAAATAATTTTTTTGATGATAATCATTAGATTTTTAAATCTCGGAATTTTTATTGGTTTCTGTGAATTTGAAGCTTCTGAGATTCTACCAATAAACTCTCTCCCACCATTTTCACCAATATTAGACTGTACAATTTTACATACTAATGGAAAATCATGTTTACCATCTATTAATCTACTTTTTCCCTATATTAGTAGTTGTTTGAGCACCATTTATTATAGAAAAAAATCATATAATTTAATTTTTATCACCATCTTCCCTAAATTCCTTACATCCAATTGTAATCCCATTATTATAGTACCAAAAAAATTTTTCCCTTTCTTTCTTTATTGTTAACTCTATAGCATCATCAACATTCTTTTTGAGATATATGTTCTCTTAAATTATAGCTAAATAATCCCGTTTCTGAATATCTTTCATACAAATATTTTTATCGAAGTAGCTTTTAACATTAACTATAAGACCATTCTCACCATACTTCAATACATTCCCTGTATTTTTCTGAGTTAAGATATAAATTAATACTAGCTTCTTTTTATTAAATCATATTCTTGATAAGCTATCACTTCTTTTTCAATATCTTCTTTGTCAAATACTGAAATTTCAAATGCTGAAAAAAATCTTTATGATTAATTCTTTCATTTATTTTTGATCTTGTTCGTTGAATTTAGTATTTGTAAATAATACCATTTCAATATTTTTTTTATTATCATCTAGACTATCATATACATTCCTAAATGCAGATTTTTAGCTTTCTGGAATATTTAGAATAATTTTTCTTTTTCAAAAATCTTCAACTGTATTTTTTTCATTTTTATAAAAATACATTAATTACATCCTCTACACTCATACTCTCGGAAGATTTTCCTTGAATTAAGTACATTGCTTCATCATCAGTATAAATGAAATCTATCCCTCCATCGTTGCTTCCATCCGTAAATCCACTCTTAATATCTATTTGCCCAATATTCCCTTTAAAATAAAAATAAATCCACCATTTCAATAGTAAATAGATATTCTTTTGATAACTTTCCTTCTGTAAGGTTAATATCTTTGCATAAATTTAAAAATTTTTTTCACTTCTCTTCATTAATATATTGTTCTCCTTATCTTAATACATATATTATACTCTAAAAAAATTTAAATATATCAAAAATAATACTAATAATTATTATTAAAGATTGTGATTAAATTTGTAATTTCAAAAATATAAAACAACTGCGGTATATCTCCACAGTTTTTTTACCTAAAACAATTATTTAGATACTTCTATTAACGCTTGTTTTACTAAATCAAATTCACGTGTGCGAAGTGTTCTCATATCAAGAATTAATTCATTATCTTTAATACGTGTAATTATTGGAATCTCCACTTCTAATAAGCGACGCTCTAATTCTGTAGCACTTAATCTAGGGTGTTCTAATTTTATTACAATACTTTCTAAGTAGCTTGCTGGATAACTTCCTCCACCTACTTCGGCTTTATCTTCAGCTATAGTAATTTTGAAATTTAAATCACTAAGTTTAGTTTTTAATACATCGGCTTTCCCAAATAAGCGCTCTTTTGATAATGAAATCATATGTAGTGTTGGAATATGCTCTAATGCTTCTTTTTCATCTAGATATAATTTCAATGTTGCTTCTAGGGCTGCTAATGTCATCTTATCAACACGTAAAGTACGGGTAAGTTGGTTTTTTTTCATTTTATCAATGTATTCTTTTTTACCAACTATTATTCCTGCTTGTGGTCCACCTAATAGTTTATCTCCACTAAATGTTACAATATCTATTCCGCTATCTAATACTTCTTTAACAGTAGGTTCATAAGGTAGTCCATATTTAGTAAAGTCTATGAACTGTCCACTTCCTAAATCATTTATTGATACTATTTCATTTTCACGAGCAAGATATGATATTTCTTCATTAGACACATCTTTAGTAAATCCTAAGATTTTATAGTTACTAGTATGGACTTTTAATAATGCACCAGTATTGTCATTAATGGCATTTTCATAATCTTTTAAGTGTGTTTTGTTAGTAGTACCTACTTCAACAGGTGTTCCACCACTTAATTTAATAATTTCAGGTATTCTAAAAGCACCACCGATTTCTACTAATTCACCACGAGATACGACAATTTCTTTATCTTTAACTAATGTATTTAAAGTTAACATTACTGCCGCAGCATTGTTATTAACTACAAGGACATCTTCTGCACCTGTTAATTTTTTGATAATATCGATTAGGTGAACATATCTGCTACCACGTTTTTTATTATCAATATCAAACTCAAGGTTTGAATAATTAAAAGCTACACTTTCAATATTTTCTTTAATTTTTTGGCTTAATAAACTACGACCAAGGTTAGTGTGTAGTATAGTTCCTGTTGCATTAATTACTCTTCGTAGAGAATTTTTATCTTCTTTTTCTACTTTTTTAGAAACTTCACTTACTATAATCTCTAGACTTGGTACTTCAGTTAACTCTTCATTTAATATACCTTGTTTAACTTCTTCTATATGACTTTTTTTATCGCTGATTTAACAGCTACTTCATTATATGATTCTATAAGATCTTGAATTTCATCTAATAATAATATTTTATTAATCGCTGGAATTTTTGATAATAATTGTCTTGTCATATCGTTTCTCCTAAATTTCCTTAGCAATTGATTTAATTGCCTTAATAGCATAATCTACTTCTTCTTCTGTATTCATACTTGAAAAAGAAAAATCTAACAATACCCTTGTTCTTGTGTCCCTAACGCTTCATGCATTAATGGTGCACAATGAGCTCCCGGTCTAACAGCAATATCATACTCTTCCGCAAGAACATCTGCCACATCTGAAGCTGATATTCCTTTGAAGTTTAATGCAACTACCGCTGTTCTATCTTTTGTAAAATCTCCATAAAATTCTAAGCAATCTAAGTCTTTTAATTCATTATAAAACTTATTCGCAAAGTCTATTTGTTTTTTATAAAGATTATCTATACCATGCTTATTAATATATTTTACACCTTCGTGTAATCCCTAGAAATTCCAGAAGTATTAAGTGTTCCCGCTTCTAAACGTAGCGGATACTCTCCAGGATGAACTTTATCGAAAGTTCTTACTCCACTACCTCCAACTTTATATCTTCTAATTTCAGGATCTTTTAATCTTACGCAAAGCCCACCTATTCCTTGAGGCCCGTATAAACTTTTATGTCCTGTAAAACATAAAACATCGACACCTAATTTATCTACATCAATAGGAACTACTCCTGCTGTTTGAGAGGCATCTACTACTGAAATAAAGTTATGTTTTTTTACAAATAGCTACTACTTTTTTTCTAAATCTACTATATTACCAGTAACATTAGAACTGTGTGTTATTGCGATCATCTTTGTATTTGGTTGAATGGCTTTTTCTAGATCAGCATAATCAATCATTCCTGTTTTATCACCTTTTACGATAGTATACTCACAGCCAATAGTCTCATGAGCAAGGTAAATTGGTCTTAAGACAGAATTATGCTCCATAGATGTAGTAATTACATGATCTTCTTTATTTAAAAAGTCCCTAATATAGCAATATTTAAACTTTCTGTTGAATTATTTGTAAACACTAATCTATCTTCTTCTTTTAAACCAAAGAATTTAGCTATATCATTTCTTGCCATAAACACTTCTCTAAAAGCATTATTTGCCTCATAATAGCTACCACGAGAAGCATTAGCATACTTAGCCGAAGCTAGTACTTCATATACCTTGTCAGCTACTTCTTTTGGTTTTTTTAGAGATGTTGCCCCATAATCAAAATAATAACTCATTTTTGTCTTGTTGAATTAAGTTATTAATCCAACTCTCCCTCCTTTTATTTATTCTTAACTAAAACTCGGTAATTTTCTACTCTTCGAGTTATCCCTAGTTTATCTATATGTTCTAAAATTGCCATAGAATATTTTCTACTTGATCCTGTAATATCACGGAATTCTGCAAGTGTCATTTTCTCAGCATTTTTAAAGTGCTCATTTACTTTCTCTATAGCTTTTGTTAGTACATCACGATGTAATACTAAATCAGCATCTAGTCTTATAATTGTATTATCTACTAGTGAATCTAATAACTCTAAACTAGCTTTTACACCATTAGTTAATTCTTTTATTGTAGGTGGTGTGAATCCACCATTTAATAATTCTTTTTCTATTCTTGCTTTCTCAGCTAATTGTTTTTTATCATAATTAACGACAAAATCTTTTTCGGCAACTAAGTTACCTTCTAAGCGTACTTCATTATTTTTTATAAATAATTCTATCAACTCTAATACTTCTTTTTGAGAAAGTTTAAATTTAGAAATTATTTCTACCTTAGGTATTCCTACTTTTTAATTTGTAACGTTTGTGATAATCAACAAGTAATTTTTTAAGTTTTTCAAGTACTTCATCATATTTTTTCTTATGAATATATCCTAGGTTTGTTTCAAAAATATTGCCACTAGCTACTAGTTCATCTAGTTCTGTCGCTGCTTCTCCTTCAGAAAGTTGCAGGTCTTTAATAATATCTTTTTTAGATACTATATAATTTGAGTGTGATAATAAATAATTTTGAATTAAATCTCCAGAGTTACCTTCTAGTTGAACTTTTAATTTCTCTAATATTTCTTCATTAAATCTACTATGTTTTCTAGGACTAGCATCTAAAATTACACCACCACCTATTGTTACCATAGGAGAATAAGTACGTATTATAAATTTATCATAATTTTTTACAGCTATTTCTTCTTCTAAACGAAGTTGAACAAAACCACTTTCACCTGGCTTAATCGATTCAGTTCCTAGTGGTACAACCCTAGCCATAACTTCAACAGTACCTACATAAATTCTAACTCTATCCCAAAGTTCAAGATTAGCTCTGTCATCATTAATTAGTTTAATTTCACTGTCTAACATATAAGTTTTAACTAGACTACCTGCAGTTGCTAAAGTATCACCACGTTTTACATCATCAAATTTAATATTAGATAAATTAATCGCTGTTCTCTGCCCTGCATATGCTTTATCTACATCTTGCGAGTGAACTTGAATATTTCTAACTTTTGCTTTTACTTCCTTTGGATAAATAACTAATTCATCCCCAACACTAATACTACCTTCTGTTAATGTTCCTGTTACAACAGTACCAAAGCCTTTAACTTGGAATGAACGGTCAACATTAAGACGGGCATTTTTTTCGATATTTTTCGCTTCAATATCATCTGTTTTTTTATCAATAGTATCTAGTAGTACATCTATTCCTTTTCTGCTTATTGAATCTACTTCTATTATCGGTGCATTTTCTAATGCACTTCCTTTTGTAAATTCTCTGATATCCTCTTTTACTAGTTCTCTATATTCCTCTTCTACAAGGTCTATTTTAGTCATTACAATTATATAATTTTCTATTCCTAGTAAAGTAAGAATATCGATATGCTCTTTTGTTTGCGGCATTATCCCTTCTCTTGAATCAACTAGTAATAATACTAGATTTATACCACTTACACCTGCAAGCATATTTTTTATAAATTTCTCATGTCCAGGAACATCAACAACTCCACATCTTTTTCCACTTGGAAGATCAAAATAAGCAAACCCAAGATTTATCGACATACCTCTTTCTTTTTCTTCTTGAGTCGTATCTGTCTCAATTCCACTTAGCGCTTTTATTAACGTTGTTTTTCCATGGTCTATATGACCAGCTGTTCCTATTATTACGTTATTATTCATACAATTCCACCTTTATTTTTTAAAAGAGTAGAGATCCTTATATTAATTTTTTTATAATTATATTTCATAATCTCTACTCTCAAAAAAACTATTTTAATTTATAATCTTCTAGTTCCGTAACTATTCTCTTAATTCCGGCTTTTCTTGAATAGTACAATCCTTTATATTCTATCTGCTCATCCACTAACATTTTGACAAGAGTGTCAAATTTTTCCCAAGCAATTTTCAGCATAAATCCACAACCCGCTGATATAGATGGATGTGTTGGGATAAGTGATGCATCTATCTTGCGTTCAGCACAGATATTATCCGCTTTTATAGAATCATGTGTACTATTAAATACAACTAAACCTTCTTCTATCATATTACCTCCTATGGTTGAATAATTTTGTTAGCTTTTCTCATATCTTCAACAATAAAGTACATATTAGTTGGGTTACCAACAGCTAAATCTATTTTATTGTAATCTATACAAGCACCACAACAAACTATTTCTACACCATTATTTTCTAATTCTTTTAATTCATTTAATACATGGCTACGTTCTTTATCTACTAGGATAGCTCCATCATTGAAGAATATTATTTTTTTAGGTAAAACTTCTTGTTCACTTAAAGCATAAAGGTAACCTTTTATTAATCTTTTTCCTAGTTCTTCGCTACCATGTCCCATTTGTTTTTTATTAATAACTACTATATAGCTATCATCTTTAACAGCTACAACTGATTCTTCTTTTTCAGTTTCTTCTCTAGTAATTACTACTTTAAATCCTTCTTCTAAGTCTGAAACTTCAAAAGTATAATTGTTTTTTTCAGCAAATTTTCTTAAACTTTCTACACTTTCCTCTGTTCTTACCAGAATAGTAACTTTTGTTTCCTCTTCTAAAGTTCTTTTAGCTTGAGTAACTGGAACAACACATTTATCACTAAGCGTGTCAATTACAGCACCATCTTCTACATTACCTTTTTTTATTGTAACAATATATTTAGTTTTTGATTCCTCTACAACTGAGAATTCATAACCTAATTGATTAGCCATTTTTTCTAGATTTTGTGTAGCAATAAAGTTATCAACTATTGTTTCTACAACATCATTATCTACTAATAATTTTTTTGTTTGAATAACTGGTAATGGACAAGCTAAACCTTGTGCGTCCAATGTTTCTTTTTTCATACTTAAATCTCTCCTTTGATTTATACCTTATTTATTATATTTTATTTTACTATAACTGCTTTTTCTTGTTTAGGAATTACTTTTCCTACAATAGCACTTTTTATTTCAAATGTATTTAATCTTTCTAATAATTCTTGCGCCTCTTCTTCAGGTACACTAATTAGTAATCCTCCAGAAGTTTGTGGATCATACATTATTTCTTCAAGTGCAAAATCTTTTATCTGATATTCAACATTAGGTTCAACATGTGTTCTGTTTAATTGACCACCTGCAGTTATTATAAATTCATTAGCACATTTATAAGCTTCTTCTATATATGGGATATCTTTAGCCCATACTTCAGCAGAACTTTTTCCATCAAGCATTTCTACTAAATGCCCTAGGAAGCCAAAACCTGTAATATCAGTGCAGCTGTTTACATTAAAATCTTTCATCACTTCTGCAGAATATTTATTTAATGTTGTCATTTGTTTAACACTTTGAGCAAATGCTTCTTCTGAGCATTCTTTTACCATGTGTGCGGTATTTATAATACTTACTCCAAGTGGTTTTTGTAACGATTAATAAGTCCCCTTCTTTACAATTGTTATTTTGTAAAATTTTATCAGGATGAACTATTCCTGTTACTGATAAACCATATTTAGGTGTAGCATCATGTATAGAGTGCCCTCCAGCAAGAACTCCTCCAGCTTCGTGCACTTTTTCTGCCCCACCTTTAAGTATTTGATGTAAAATTTCTAAATCCATATTTTCTGGAAAAGCTACAATGTTTAAAGCAGAAATAACTTCTCCACCCATTGCATAAACATCGCTTAAAGCGTTTGTTGCAGCTATTTGTCCATAAAGATATGGGTCATTTATCATTGTTGTAAAAAAAGTCTAATGTTTGTATAATAGCTTTATCATCTGTAATTTTATAAACTGCTGCATCATCAGATGATTCATAACCTACTATTAAATTTTTTTATCCTCTTTTTTTGGGAAGATCTTTCAAAATATCAGATAAGGCCCCCGGACCTATTTTTAGAGTTTCATCCTCCACATACTATCATGTTCATTTTCTTTTTCCGACATACTTACCTCCTAAACCATAACATATAATATAATTATACTACCTTATAGTTAATTTTAAAAAGTATTATTTAGTTATTTAGTATAAATAAAAAAAGACTAACATATTATTCATATGCTAGTCTTTTCAATTATTGCTATTTTTTTTTATTAATATTTTTTTACCGTCAAGATATACTGAGGAAATAGCTTTTTTTACCATTAAAAAGCTCCACTATTATTCACATGTTGAACTAATGACACTTTATCACCTGCTATAGTTACCCCTACACCCATTTCTGTTGATGTTGCATTTAATAATGTATTTCTATGTCCATATGGGAATGTAGTAGTCACATTATTAATTTCGTGGTACAACGCATCAATTAATCTTTGTGCGACTTGTTCCGGCGTTCCACTATTAGTGTTTACTGCAACATTATATAAAATGTGATTTGCATTTGCATAACCTGTTTGAGCTGCTGCTGCTTTTTTTCTAATGAACCAGCTTTACCATGGACTGAGGCTGTTAATGGGCTACCTATAACTGTATTTGCACGCGCTTTTGCTGATGCATTTAATGAAGCATTTTTGAGACAGCGGTGCTAGTTTATTTAAAAGCACGTAATTGATTAACCTTTGCTAAAAAAATGCTTGTCTAATTTGTTCTTCACGTGTTCCTACTGCTGGTGTTGCAGCTGCCGATGTCGTTGTAGGCGTCACTGCTGGCGCTTGATTAGTGGTTTGAGTCGTTTTTTTGAGTAGTTGCCGGTGCTGTTTGTTTTATTTACAGTCGCTGTTACTGGTGCTGTTTGTTTATTTGTAGTAGAAACAGCTGTTGTACTAGCCATAACTGTTTTTTTCTTTTTGGTGCACTTACTCCAACACTTCTAAATCCAGAAGACCTTACTGCAGTTGTAGAGGCCGTAACCGGGGCTGATGCTGTTGTTGGCGTTACTGTAGTCGCTACTGTCTCAGGTGCTTTTTTTTCTTCTTTTTGTCGCAGCAGCTACTGTTGTCTCTGAAGCTGTAGCCTTTGTTTCTTCTGCGCTTGATGGTACTTTCGACTCTTCTTTTTTTTACTTCTGTTTCTTTAGCTGTATTTTCTGCTTGCTCTTTTTATTTTTTTTGTTCTCTGTCTGTTGAGCCTTCACTTCATCAGTTGCTACTTCATATCTAACTGTAATATTAAATTTATGACCTTTAATTTCCGCAGATGCTTTAACTGTTTCTTTTTTTACAGCCGTATGCGGTAGTTTTTTTTGTTGGAACTGGAGCATTAATGTCTAATTCGTACTCCACCACTTCTCCTGCTTTTAATTAAATCTTTTTTTTCACAGAAAACTCTGCTTTACCATCTACCACGATTCTTGCAACAACATTAGCTACTTCTTTTTCAGAAACCAATTTTGCAAAATAATGTCCTCCATTTTCATATACACTTACTTTTACATCTTTTTGCATTAACATCTACTGCTGCATTTTTTTACTTCTACTGCATTTGTTGGAATAGAAGTAATTCCAGTTAATAGAACTAATCCTGTTAGAACTTTACTTGTAATCTTTAATCCACTCTTCTTCATCATATCACTTTCTCCTAAATAGATTTTTATTAATAAATTTCCTTGAAACTTCTCCTCTATTATACGAGGTATCTCTTCCCAATTCAATAGAATTTCTAATTTGTAATACAAATTAAATTTTGTAATATTTTTGTCACATAAATAGTGTTTTTTTGAAACAAATGTGTTAAATAACTTTTTTTAGTGATTTTTTTATATGCATATTTACAGTTATCCTAAATTTATTAATGTTTATTGGATACACTCTATCTCTAAAAACATATACTAATAGTTTTTATAACCAATAAATTCAAAAATAAAATTTAAAGTATATTTAAGGTTCCCTTCATATAATGTAAGCATAACTAGTAAATAGTTATAAACTTCATAAACTTTCCTTTTTCTATAAAAAGGCCGAGACGTATGTTCTCGGTTCTTTTTTTTATACAAATAACAAAAATCCCTCTACAATCAGCTTTTTACTTAGAAGTTCCCACGAACATTCCATGATATAAACCTCTAGGATTACATTATATTTTTTTTTATAATATTATTACCTCAAAAATAATTTTTTTAAAAATTAATAAAAAGTACTTTTTTTGAATACCATTTTTTTATTAAAAAAATACCATTAGAAATAAAAAAATCAATCTATAATCTTGAATTATAAATTGATTTATTCTGTAAATATTATTTCATTATTTTTTTTAATGCTATTTGGAATCATAATTACCTCTGGTAATAAATCTTTAGGTTGATAGCTAACATCTATACACTTTCTCCAATATTCAATGTGTTTCTTATCAATGTCATGTTCTGATGTCTCAACACTCTCAGCACCTTCCCCTTGTATTGAATACCAGTACAGGTACTCATCTTCACCCTGTTTCTCTCTAAAAAAATTGTTTCGACATACATCTTCTCTCGCTCTAAAGTAAGTAAAAACACCTTCCATATTATCATTTAAAAAAACTTTAACCACTCATCAACAACTGAGCTCATCCCTGGTTTCACTTTTAAATCTTGTTAACTCAACTTGCATATTTTATATCCTCTCTTTATTCTCATAAATATCTTCTTCTAGAATTTTACTTTGTTTAATATTAATTTCCCTTCGTCACTTATAACAATAATATTTAATTTTCCTCCATAGACGCAACCTCCATCGATATTTATTCTATTATCTCTAATATCATAATAAGGTTCTTTTTAAAACTGGAGTATGCCCATGAAAAAAATTTTTCTTATTATATTTTTTTCTGTGCTACTTAAATACGGTTCTCTCATCCATACTAAGTCACGATGTACTTGATTCCAAAACCCCTTAGAAAAAAATCTACTCCTGCATGAACAAAATAATAATCCTTACCTTCATATCTTGTTGGTAGATTTTTTTCAACCAAACTCTTAATGCTTTATAGTCTTGGGCAAATTGTTTAAAAATACTTTCTTCTATTTTTCTTTAGTAGCCTCTGGATAAAAATGACTGTAATGTTGTTAACCCACTATTTCTAAAAATAGTGGTCTTGTCGAACTTCTTCTTGTTCTGTATATCTCGCCTCTTTTTATAGCTAGATTGAACATATCTTCATGGTTACCTAGTAAAAACAATATGTTGTGAGTAATCTTTTTGTAGATTATAAAAAAATACTCCCATACCATTTTTTTGTGTTTTTTTCCCTCTATCACACATATCACCTAAACAAATAAGTTTATCTATACTTGGATTAAAAAGACACTTCATCTAATAATTTTTTTTCATAGTAAAAAAACTACCATGTATGTCAGAAATAATAATATTTCTCATAAAAATCACCTTCTTATCTGAATTCACTTTTTTTACATACAATATACAATTCCAATAAAAAAACACTATAAGTTTGGATTATCCACACTCTTTATATCCTTTTTGATACCAAACGACATCCCACCATCGATCAAACTTATATCCAACTTTCTCAAAAATGAGCTACTTTTTCTAAATCCTCTTTTTTTCATGAAAAAGAAACACTACCTTCATCTGGATATGCTATACAAGAAGTCAAATGACAAATCCTCCTATTTAATAATTCCAATTCCAAAGCAGAATACAGTTTTTCTCCAACTCCATTACCTCTTGATTCACTATCTAAATATATAGTAATCTCTGCAGTCCATTTATATGCCTCTTTTGGATAAAAATCCCCTGCATAGGCATACCCTAATATTTTTACCTTCTTTTTTTCCGCAACTAAAAAAATGGATATTTTTTTGAATTATAGTAGATATTTTTTTTCCTCAAATTCATGAATACTAGGTACAGTGTAATCAAATGTAATAGCCGTTCCTTCTACATACGGCCTATAAATATCTACTAAACACTTCGCATCTTCTAATTCAACACTTCTAACTTCTATCATTTCTATCACCTACTAACTTGTAGTATTTTTTTATAAATGTTCTTTTTTTATCTTTTTCCAATAAAAGCTTCACATCCCTTAACTACATCTCTATAAGTTTTCTCAAAATCTCCTGTATACCAAGGATCATCTATTATTCTATCTTCATTAGCATATTCTAAAAAGTTTTTTTGACTTCACCAGATGGTCTACCATCTATAAATTTAATTATATTTTTCTATATTACTATTATCCATTCCAACGATATAATCTGCTTCTAGGTCACTAGTTTTTTTAAAATTCGAGAATACATGCCTTCAACACTAATCCCAACTTCAGCTAGTTTATCACGAGTTCCATAATGGACAGGATTGCCATGTTCCCAACTACTTGTTGCTGCAGAATCAATTTTTATCTTATTAGCTAATCCTTCTTTTTTTCAACCATATCTCGAAATACAGCTTCTGCCATAGGGAGAACGACAAATATTTCCTAAAGCAAACAAATAATACTTTTACCATACTCAACCTCTTTTCTAAATAAAATCTACAAAAATAATTATATCACAGCTAACATTAAGTTGAAAAATATTAAAAATAAATATATACTGTTATATTATTACAAAAAAAGATTATAATATATTTTTATGAAAATCTTATTCTAATTATTTAATTCACATGATATAATATAGGAAAAGTTTGTATTGAGGAGATTGTTATGGAGAATAATTTGCTTTTGTTTTAAAAAAATACCCTAAAAATCACAGCATTATCTATCCCAAGAGAGTATCGTGATGGTTTTACTAATAAAGATAACATTTGGATAAAACTTATAATTTTATCAGGAGAATTAAAACTAATATTTCTTAATAAGCATTTAGAAGTTAAACAGGAAGTAAAATGCAATTCCACTCACAATACACATTTTATTAATCCTTCTAACATTTTTAGAATTTCTCCTAAAACTAATGATTTAGAATTCATATTAGAATTCTATTGTGAAGCACACGATTATTTTTTTCAAATAAATACAATCTTTCTCCTGCACATGAAGAAGTTGTATCGGCTATGAACTATATTTCACCATGTAAAGCACTCGACCTAGGGGCTGGACAGGGAAGAAATACATTGTATCTTTCCTCTATTGGATTTGAAGTAAGTGCTGTTGATAATAATGCACTTTTTCTTACAAGAATTAGCTAATATATCTTTAGAAGAAAAACTTAAACTTAAATGTTTATAAACATGATATTAATGAAGCAAATATAAAAAAAGTAATTTCGATTTTATTTTTTTGCAACTGATGTATTTATGTTTCTAAATCCGACTAGAATTTCTAGTATTATAGTAAATATGCAAAACCATACTAATATAAGAGGGTATAACTTGGTAGTAAGCTCTCTTTTTAGTACCTGGTCACACATTAGCTACCCCATTCCCTTTTTTTCTTTTATACAAAAACGAACTTAGAGAATATTATAATGATTGGGAAATAATTCAGTATTCTGAACATACTAAGCCCACAAAAATATTCTTCACATCCTCATGTAGTTCTTTTTGGCAAAAAAATATCGGATTAGAAATAGAAAGTATATAAATAAAACTTCAAAGGTTTAATTATCTTTGAAGTTTTTATTATACACATGTTATAATTATAAAAAAACTTTATATTTAAGGAGAATTACATGCAAAAATAACCTTGTTTGTTATAAACGTATGCCTAATTGGACTGCTAGTACATTACCTAAAGGTTTTAGAAATAAGCATAATACTCGCGCCGGAGTATGGGCTAAAACTTACTATTTTAAAAGGAGAATTGTTATTTACTTCTCTAACTGAAAATAATCAAATTATTGAAGAATTTACTTTTCACACCGGAAAGTAATATTCCATTTTGTTGAACCGAGAGCTTGGCATCGTGTTACTCCACTAACTGATGATTTAGAATGTTATCTAGAATTTTATTGTGAACCGAAAGAATTACTTTTTCAAATAAATATGAATTAAATCCTGCACATTCAGAAGTTGTTGAAGCTGTAGAGAACTATAAAAGCCATGTAAAGCTCTTGATTTAGGATGTGGCCAAGGTAGAAATGCACTCTTCTTATCTTTCATTAGGCTTTGACGTTACTGCAGTAGATCAAAAATATACCTGGTCTTCAATATTTAAAAAAATGTTGCAGAAGCTGAAAAATCTAGATATAAAGGTTGCTCACTATGATATTAATATTGCTGCATTACATAAATACATATGACTTCATTTCTTCAACAGTCGTTCTAATGTTTTTAAATCCAGAATGCATTGATAATATAATAACAAATATACAAGAACAAACTAATATTGGTGGTTATAACCTTATTGTTTCAGCAATGTCAACAGAAGATGCACCTTGTCCGTTACCATTTCCATTTACACTAAAAAGAAAAATGAATTAAAAGAATATTATAGAGACTGGGAATTAGTAAAAATATAATGAAGATTTTTGGACACTTACACAAAAACCGATGCTAATGGAAATAGAATTAAACTCAGATTTGCTACAATGTTAGCTAGAAAAGTACAATAATACTTTTTAAAATGATAAAAACAAAAAAACAGAAGTAGTTAAAATTAAAAACTACTTCTGTTTTACCTATACTCAAAAAAACTATATTTAACTTATTGTTGTTCAAAAAAATTGGCGGGAATGTGGGAATCGAACCCACCCAAGAGGCTCTTAACCCCTCATACTAGTTTTGAAGACTAGAGAGCACACCAGAACTCATCCACTCCCGTGAACAAAGATTTATTATACAATAAATATCAAAAAAAGCAATAGAAATCAGATTTTTTTCAAATCAAAATGATAAAACCATCAAATTTACACTTGAAAATATTAACCACTTACTTCTTTTCTATTACCACTTACTTAAAAAAACTATTAATTTTTACGGTTAAATAGCGTATAATATAATTATAAATCAAAGAAAGGAGACAATATGAAAAATTAATATCGAATTAGATTCTACACTTAATGAAATAGAGCTCGTTATAAAAACACCTGACTTAAATAACGATGTTGCCCTCATTAAGGATTTGGTAGAAAAAGCTTTAACAAAAAATCAAAAAATTGTATTTTATAAAGAAGATACCGAGTATTTTATTCCATTAAATAATATATTATTTTTTGAAACTGACGACAGTAAAGTTTATGCACATACAAAAGATAATTTCTTTGAAGTCAAGTTCAAGCTTTATGAACTCGAAGATATTATTCCACATCATTATTGTCGAATTTCTAAAAGTGCAATAATTAATATTCGCGCTATTTATGCATTAGAAAAATCTTTTTCCGGTTCGGGTACTGCTTCTTTTTTAAATAGTAAAAAAGAAGTTCATATATCACGACTTTATTATAAAAATTTTTAAAAAGAAAAAAACTTAGAGAGATGAGGTAACATTTATGAAAAGAACATTTATAGGATTATTTTTTATCCTACTAGCTTGTATGACAATCATAGGAGAATCTAATATTTTCCCACATGGTTCAGTATTTTTTTAGTAGTATGTACTCTATTTTTTTGGATATCTTGCTATAAAAAGGTTTAAAAGATTTTTGATAGTTTTCGGAACTATTTTTCCCTTTAGCAATTTTTATTCTACTTCTATAATAGACACTACCACTTTACAAATATTTCTAGTTGGAAAATCTTTGTTGTAGCAGCATTATTAAGTATAGGTATTTCAATGTTAATTCCTAGAAAAAAATTAAATACAAAGAATTAAAAAAATCCAAGCAAATGGGATAAATATAAAAAGACTACTAATGGTGTTGATTATGCTAATGTAGTTTTCGGGAGAAAATGTTCAATATATTGATATTAGTAAAAATAGATGCATTTTTCTTCAAACACAACATTTAGTACAACAACTATCTATTTCGACAGATTGGACACTTATCCAATAAAAAGACTTTTGTTCTTGATGCATCTATTATATTCGGTGAGTTAAGATTATATATCCCTAAAGAATGGGCTGTTGAAAAATGATGTTCAAAACAATCTTAGGTAAAGTCTCTGCTCCAATGAAATTACAAAAGAAAATAATGATACGAGAATAATTATTACAGGAACAGCCATATTTGGTGAAGTAGAGATTATTAGTATATAATTTATAAAAAAATCTGAAAAACTAATTGTTTTTCAGATTTTTTTCTGTTCTCTTTTTCTACTAGTTTAGAAAGATAAATTGATCCTACTGTTAATAAAATTACCAACACTGATGCTATTAAAAATTCTTTACTGTATATGTTCGTAGCTGTTGCTCCAAAGTTCAAGAATACGATTGTCCCTGGAATAATACCTAATACGCTGGCAATCATATATTTAGTTAGGCTGATATTTGTTAAACCATATGCATAGTTAATCATATTATAAGGAACTAATGGAATTAGTCTTAGTATTACTAAACTTATCATTAATTTATCATCACTGACCCCAAAAATACGTTCATGTTGTTTCTGGATTTCATTTTTCTCTTTGCTTAAATAATTTCTTACCCAGTCACGTCCAAAGCGTCTTGATATAACAAACATTATATAGCAATTTATAGACGCACCCAAAAATGTTAATAGGCTCCCCTCAACAAATCCAAACGCAACCCCTCCTGCTACCGCTAAAATAGGTACTGGAAAGAAAAATACAGGTAATAAAGCAAACATCAGTACATATATAATTGGCGCAAAAACACCAAAACTTTGAATAAACTCTGTCATATTATTCTCCTTAAATCTACTACTCAAAATATTTTGATATATTTTCTAAAAACTCATGACTAACATATGATGAAATTTTATTAAATGTAAATTCATCCATTAATAACTTAGTACTTTCGCTATATTCACGATAAGCCATTGAGCACCATGTTACCCCTCTTAAACAATTGAAAATTAGATATCTTTCAAAACGCTCTTTATCATAATCTCTGTACTGGCTATATTTTTTCAAGAAATCTTCTATTTCTTCTTTTATTAAAATAATATCTGTCTTCCAAAATGTCGTTGTTGGAGCTAAGAAGTGTGCTAAATCTTGCTCACACTCCCCAATCAAAGCTTTTTCCCAATCAATAACAAAACTATCTTCCTTACTTTTTCCTATTAAGAAATTTCCTGAGTTAAGCTCTGTATTTATTATACATGGGCTAGCTATTTCATATTCATTTGGTATTAACTCTTTACATTTTGAAAGGAACTTACGAATATATTCACTTACCTTCTTGTCTGCTTTATCCCAAGATAAGTATTTATCCGACATATTCTCGCACTCTTCATACATAAGAGCAAATGGATTAGATGCACGAATTAAATTATTCTCTCCAAATTTAGTATTATGAACTTTACTTAGTAAATAAGCAGCAATGTCCATATCAGCGCGATAGTTTAACGCTCTACCGTTTAAAAACTCCATAGTTAAATATTTGTATGGAAGTAATGTAGTATTTGTAACTAAATCATATGGTTTAGGCGTTACACTACTATTTTTTAGAAGTTGTAAAGTTTCATACTCATACTCTATTTGATTTTCTAAGTCCATTTGACTTTTAACATTAATTCTTAAAACTTTTTTCACATTATTATCAGAAAATGTAAAATTAATATTATATTCTCCCGCTCCAAGAAGTTCAATATCACGATATCCTGTTTCGGCTTGTAACAAATCCTCTCTAGTATCAATATCTAATCCTACTTCACCAATATAATAACTTAAGTTCTTATTTTTAATTACTGTTATTAAATTCTCTAGTACCGTATTATCTCCATAGCTAGGTAAATCAAATACTTCTTTAATAGGCTTTTTCATCCCTATTAAGAAATAGCCCCCATCTTCACTAGGATTTATCACTATATCAACAGTATTTAAATTCTTAAAAGCCATATCTATTATATTTTGAGATAAATTTGCTATGTCAGAACCCAGAAGTATAACTTTGTCACCATCTTCTATTACATCTTTAATAGCGTTATACATCTTATCTCCTAGATTTTCACCACGTTGATAGAAGAACTTATCTGCTGGAATTATACTATTCATAAACTCATTATCTCGTTCATTTCCATCATGAAATACAAATAGTTCTTTATTTAAACCAGATAATAATTTATAGTTTTTCTTTAATAATTTTTTTTGTATTTCCACAGCTTGTTTAGGTTGAACAAAATTATATAATCTAGTTTTTGTAGTTCCTTCTTTGGGAACTCTTGTAAATAATATTATTTTTTCTTTCATTTTATATAAAAAGGGGAGTATTCCTCCCCTTCCTTTCATCTTTTTAATTAGTGATTATGCCCTGAATGGTCATCTTTCTTGTCACTGCTGTTTGAAGTCGATCCATGATTATGACTTGAGTGGTCATGGCTCACACCTGATTCTGTACCTGGTTCTGCACAGCAATCTGCAATCTCAAATTTATAATTGAACTCTTTTGTTCCATCTAATGCGTTATAAACATTCTTATACCCTAAATCTATTAATTTTTGAGATACAACTGAAGAGCGATTCCCACTATAACAATATACGTAGATAGGAGTTTCTTTATCTTCAGGTAAAATTGATTGTAGATTATCTAGATTTTTTGAATCTACATTTTTAGCTCCTGCGGCGTGTTTTCTCATCATAAATCTTTTTTTTTCTCTAGCATCTAAAAAAATACTTTATTAGAATTTGTATCTAGTAATGCATCTTGGAATTTAGAACTATTTAAAGTTGTATATTTTACAAATTCATAGCTATATTCTTTAGTACTTTGAGCAGAAGTAACATCTTTAAATCCTTGTTTTGCTAGTTTTTCAGCAGCCTCTTTTGTTTTATTAGCATCATCACTGTACACAACAACCTTTTTCTCACGCCATGATCTTATTTGCTCTATGCTTTTGTCTATTTCTGATGTAGGTATGTTAATAGCATGTTTTAAATGACCTTCTTTATATGCAGCCTCATCTCTTACATCTATAACAAGATAATTCTCTTTTTCCTTATCATCTTTTTCTATTTTAACTAATTCTTCACCTTTTAATATTTTAGAATTATCTGATGCTCCGCTTGAACTTGAGCATCCTACTAAAGTTAATGATAACACTGCTGCCATACTTACAGCTAAAAATTTATTTTTTTTCATATAATTTGTTCCTTTCAACCCTTATTCTAATAAAAAAATAGACAAGATGTAATTTATTTTATGAAGAAGTAATTGACATCTTGTCTATATTGTAAACGAAAAGAACTTTTTTTATCTAATAATTTTTAATTTGTACTTTTTTTAATAAATATCATTAAAATTTATATTCGTGTTCTTTAGCTCCGTCCCAAGCATTGTAAACATTTGTATATCCAAGCTCTATAGCTTTTTTTGGGCTGCCTTTAGCTGAACGATTACCACTGTAGCAATAGAAGTATAATGGAGCATCTTTTATCAGCTGGTAATAAACCAGCAAGTTCACTATCTATATTTTTTTAACATCAACATTTTTTTGCCCCTTCTACATGTCCTTTTCTCAAAGTCTTTTTGCTTCACGTATGTCGACAAATGTTCCTTCTTTTTTTATCAATTGCAGCTTGGAATTGATCAGCAAGTAAATGTAGTGAATTTAACTAATTCATAATCTTTATATTCTTTAACACCTTTTAGCATCACTTACATCTTTAAAACCAGCTTTTGTTAATTTCTCAGCAGCTTCTTTACTCTTCTTACCAGTATTACAATAAACTACTACTGGTTTTTTTCTTTCCAAGCACTAATTCTTTCTGCTTCTTTTTCGATATCTGTATGAGGAATATTAATAGCGTGTTTTACGTGACCTTCTTTATATTCTTTTTTTGCATCACGAACATCGATTACAAGGTATTTTTTTCTTTTTTTCTTTATCATCTTTTTCGATTTTTGTTTTAAATCTTCTCCCGACATAGCTTTTTACAACTGCATTTGCATTACTATCTGATGAAGATGTTGATGTTGATGATGAAGAACACCCTACTAATGTTAGTGATAATACTGCAGCCATACTTACTGCTAATAATTTATTTTTGTTTCATATATATTTTTCTCCCTATTTTTTTATATTATGTTTTCTCGAACATTATATCAAAGATATAAAAACCCTTTCAAGCCCTTGGTATGACTGTACTCAATAATTATTTTTTTATTTTTCTATTATTTTACTAAATAAAAAAACACATTGAACCCCTCTCCAATAAAGTTGTTCAATACAGTGCATATATAAATATATTTATTTTTTTTCATTATATTCAGAAAAAAATAATAATATTTTTTTATTGATTTTTGTTTTTTTCAATAGTTTTTTTCTAGGAATATTTCAACATTATCCACTTTGTAGCCGCTGTATTCTTTTCTTTTTATCATCAAAATGCCACTTTCTATTTACTAAACATGTCGCCATACCTAATTCTCTTGCTGGTTCTATATCGTGAAAAAGAGAATCTCCTATCATAACAGTTTCTTCTGCATTAATACCTTCTTTTTTTCTAGTACGTTTAAAAATGCCTGAGGTTTTAGGTTTTGCTAATATGTACTTCTTCAGAAATATAAACCTTAAATAAATTTTCTAATTGTAGTTGTTTTAACTTTTCTCTTTGTTCATATGATTTTTCCATTTGTTAAGATTATTAATTTGTAATTACGTAACAATTCTTCTAAAAATACTATTTAATTCTTTTATTAGGAGTAATAGCGGATAAAAATAAATTCAAATTGCTTTTTTTATAATAATAATCACAATCTTCTTTTCGTAAGTTTTACATTATAATATGCTAGTGTTGCTATTAATCTTTCATTCCTTAAATCAATGATTTTCAGTTGCCCACTATGAATTTTTTTTCTACTAATTCATTATTTATTCTTTTTATACCTTTTTGAAAAAAATTCATCATATGATGTTAATTTATCATATCCTAGATATTCAAATACTCGCTTATTTGATATTTTCCAAACACTACTAAAATCATATAATGTATTATCTAAATCAAAAAATCAAATTTTTTTATATTTCTCACTATTTCACCTCCTAATATTCTTTTGCTTTAATATCCTTATTTTACATTTTAAAAAAAGAAAAAAATCCAAGAATTACTACTTAGATTTTTTTTCTTTTATTTTACATGATTGAGATAGATATTATTTTGTCAAAATACTTTACTACAGGGCGCGGTTCATAGACAATAGCGTCATCAGGCACACTATGCTTAACCACCGAATTTGATCCTATCTTCACATTATTCCCTATTTCTATATTTCCTAAGACTTTTGCTCCTGCACCTATTATTACATTGTTTCCTACCGTTGGATGTCTCTTTAACCGGGATCTAGCGTTGTTCCTCCAAGAGTAGTTCCATGATACATTGTTACATTATCTCCAACTATCGCTGTCTCTCCTATAACAACCCCCATGCCATGATCAATAAATAATCCTTTTGCCTATTTTAGCGCCTGGATGTATTTCTATTCCTGTTATTCTTCTAGCACGTTTAGCTAACATTCTCGCTAATGTATGTCGCTTTCCTCTTTATATAGCTTATGTGCTATATAATGATAATTTAGTGCTTTTATATGCGGATATGTTAAATAAATCATTAACTTTGACTCCGCAGCAGGATCTTCTCTTAATACTCTATCTATATTGTAACGTAAATTTTCAAAAGAAACTTTCATTACACTTCTACATATGTAACTTCTTCAAAAATCAAGTAATGATAAATATTTATCCACTCCATCTGGAAGAATAGTTACAATTTTTTTATCTGGATACTTAGCAGCAACTTTCTTAGCACCTGCTATCGCTGCTCCTGATGAAATTCCTACTCCTATACCTGTTGTTCTAACAAAATCTTTAGTTGCTTCTATTGCTTCTTCGCTAGATACTGTGTATACTTCATCCATTAGTTCTTTATCAAAGTTTTCTGGAACAAACCCTGTTCCAATACCTTGGATTTTGTGAACTCCACCATGACCTTTACTAATAGCTGGTGACTCTTCTGGTTCTAGAGCAACTGCAAGTACACCTGGTTTATTTTCTTTTAAGTATTTTTGCTACTCCTGAGAAAGTCCCACCAGTACCTACTCCAGCAACAAAAAAATATCAATATCTGATACTTGTTCTAAAAATTTCTTTACCAGTAGTTTTGTGGTGATATGCTGGGTTTGCTGGGTTATCAAATTGACTTAAAGAAATAGCGTTAGGATATTTTCCTCTTAATTGTTCTGCTAATTCAATTGAACCTTTTATACCTAATTCTTTTGGAGTTAATATTAATTGAGCTCCATATGCTTTAATTAGAGTACGACGCTCTAAGCTCATGCTCTCTGGCATTATAATAACTGCTTTTAAACCCTAAGATAGAAGCTAGGATTGCTACAGCAATACCTGTGTTCCCACTAGTTGGTTCTACAATTATTGTGTCCTCGTTTACTTTTACCTTGGCGCTTTAGCTTCTTCCAACATTCCAAGAACAGCACGGTCCTTAACACTTCCACCTAGATTATATTTTTTTCTAATTTCACAAAAAAATATTTAGTGTCGTCTAATTGGTAAATAGGAGTATTTCCTACAAATTTTAATGATGATGCTAACATAATATCGCTCCTTTTTTTTTATTTTTAGTTTACAGTTAATTATATCATACTACATTTTGAAAATTGAAAAAAAGATTTAGTACTGAATTTTCAGAAAAATAACTATTTTTTTATCCAAACTTATATATATAATTTTCTAATAATGTATTATTTATATAAAAAAAGAAAAACTTAGTAGTATTATTCTTCTACTAAATTTTCAGCTATATTATTCATATCTTCCGGTAATTGTACTACTGCATCAATATTCTTTCTTGTTATTGGGATGTTTAAATTTCAGATTGTAACAATGAAGTGCTTGTCTATCAATAATTTGTTTATTACCACCATAAAGTTCATCACCCTAAAAGAGGATTTCCACTGAAAACTCATGTGCACACGTATTTGGTGCGTTCTACCGGTAAAAAGTTTTAACTTAATCAAACTTATATTATTTTTTTAGAATTATACTTTTCACACCAAACTTGTGTTTTTGGCATAATCTCCGTCTTCCGCAACACATCTGGTGATAATACTATCTTTTGTTCTTTTTATACTAGCTTCTATTATTTCTATCTTCAACCTCACCCGAAACTAAAGCTAAATAAAAATTTATCGAGTTTCTTCTTTACTAAACAATGCGTGGATATGTCTATGCTTCGCTATTAAAAACTAGTCCTGTTGTATTCTTATCAAGTCTAGTTACTATATGAGGAATTGTATTATAGTGATTTTTTTGAAATAACCATTAACAATTTCTAATAATGATAAATCTTCATTATTTCGTGATGGAATTGAAGGTAAATTGGCAGGTTTATTTACTATAAGCAAGTACTCATCTTCATAAATAATATCCAGCTTATCTTCAAAAAAATCTAACATGCTCACTAAATTCTTCACTAGGTAAAGTTATTTCCACAACATCATTTTTTTCTTTAATATATATCGGACATTTTCCTCTTTCCCGTTAACTTTAATACTGCCATCATTATCATACTTTTATTCGAGTCAATGTCTTTCTAGATATATTATTTTCTAATAGAAACCCTCGTAATACCTGCTCATTTTCTATTAAATACTTCAATTTTAATTTATTCATTTTCTATAAACGATCTCTTTACTCTTTTTCCAGAAACTTACATCATTATATCTAATAAATGATATCTTTTTTTATCTTTTGCTAATGTTATGTGCAGTTTTGACACTGTATCATAATTAAATGTTCTAAAGTCAACACTTATACGATGACTATCTAATTTCTAATGGTTTTATAATCAACTCATCTTCTTTTGATAATATAATAGAATTGCCTAGTGTTCTATAGACAAGGTTATTTAATGCCGCTATTTCTGTAATTTGATACAAGTCCATTTTGAGGATGAATTACTGCCCCCCTAAACTTTTATTGTATGCTGTAGACCCTGTTGGTGTACTTATACAAAGTCCATCTCCCCTGAAATTTTCAAAATGCTCTCCATTTATAAAATACTTTTAGCCGCATAAGTAAATCCACTATGACTATTTACAGTTATCTCATTTAAAGAATAACTATCTGCAATTAATTTTCCCATCTTTACAATATGCTTTTTAAATGTAATAATGGGTACTGTTCTACTTGTTGGTTCCAGTGCCAACATGTCAAAAAAATATTTTTTTCAAAAATCTTCTGCCGAATAATCTGTATAAAAAGCCTAAATGTCCTGTGTGAATTGATAGAAATTTCACATTATCAATAATATCTATATATTTGTTAAATGAACGTAATACCGTTCCATCTCCTCCTACTGCAAATACATAATCCGGAGCTTTTTTTATCTTCTGTCAATTTTTTCATTAGCTAATAAAAAAATCTCGTAGTTTTAAACCTATTTTACAAGAAGTTTCATCATCTCTTACTTCAATACTAAATTTACCTTTTAACATCCTATCCCTCATCTTTTTATTTTTTTTCATAATTTTCTAACCAAACATGAGCGAAGTCTGGAGCAAGTGCTCCCTGTTTGTTATCTATCCACTCCTGTAATTTACTTACATTATATTTTAATATTTTTATCAATTTTATCCCCATAGTGATAACGTTCTTTATTTTGATTATATTCATCTTCATCCAGTAAAAAAATACTTCCCATCAGGGATATTTTTTTATATCTAAGTCATAATCAATATATTTAACACCATCAACATCATATGCAAAAAGGACTACTCAAATTAGAGTAATAATGCACGCCATCTTCTCTAAACATACAAATTATATTAAACCAACATTCATTATGGAAATACACTAATGCCACTTCTTTAGTAACCCATGTACGTCCGTCACTTTCGGTAACTAGAGTCCTATTATTTGCCAAAATCAAAACTTGTTCATCCGCTTCTAAAACAATATTTTTTTATGCCAAATTCTATGTATTGAACCATCATGTTTATAGGCTATTATCTTAACCACATCACCTTTTTTTAGGTTTTTTTCTCCTCTGTACATATATCCTCCTTTCATATTTTTTTCTAATTTTTTTATCTTTTTTTATTATAACATAATTATTCCTTCTTATTCCACCTTAATTATTTATTTATTTCAATTATTTTTTTCGTAAAAATAAAAAGAATTAGTTATTAGAATATTTAAGCTTTTTTTACAAGCAACATTCCCCTTATATCGTTACTTATAAAAAGTTACCTTATTTCCTTAAACAACTAATTCTTTATTTTTACCATGCATAATTAGGTTCTTCACATGTTAACATTGAATTCAATAATCTCTCTACCGTTTCTATCTTCAAACCACCATATACACTATCTTGTACTTTTAGGCGCTGGGTCTAAATAATAAACATATTTTATATCTGATCCAGCTTCTGTTTCTATGTATCCAATTACTACAACATTATGTTCTCCTTTCAAACCAGGATATATTTTAGATACATCCATTGTTAAATAAATAGGATATCCATCCTTTATATTTTTTTCTTTAATCTTTGCTTAAACAACGAAATTTCTTGGGAACTTTTTACACCACCAACTACTACTTCTAAATGGTAACTTGCTTGACCTGTATCTGAGATTTCATTGCCAAACATATATTTATTTAACACTCTTATAGCATCTTTATTGTGTGTTCCAAATGGTTCATAGGTCCCCATTTCTTTAGCTAATGTGAATTGGTCTACATATATTCCTCGATATGATAAAAATCATGCTGATACATGTAGGAGCGCAGTAATACCAAACTTTTTTTGTACTTGTGGGATTACATTAAGCCTAACTTTTTCTATTGGTATCTTTTTGGATTTTCTCTTGTGTTGAATATCTCATTATTGAGAAACTTTTTCTTCATCTTGAGCCTTATTTATAGCCTCATTATTGTTAATATTATTTTTTTATCATTAGGATTATTTTCTTGACGGTTTACTTTTGTTATCTTCTTTTTTTATTCCCTCCATCTTAGTTAAATTTTTCTTCTTTCTTATCTATATTTTTTTGCTACAACCACATACAATACTAACAATTAATATCGCTTTTTAGCAATAATTTTATAATTTTTCATCTTGTTCTCCCTCTCCTTCTGTCTCTATTATTATTTTAACATATTTTTTTCTTATCGATAATAATTTTTTTACAGAAAAAACTAATCCCCTATTGACAAAGATAGAATTTACTGTTATTCTATAAGTGTATATACTAGGGCTCTTTATATTCAGTTTTTATCCAGGAGTAATTATGAGAAGAATTTTCGGTAGAAGATTTTTAGGGATATAAAAGATCTTTTTACTGAGAATACACCATTGAAGTATAACAAAAACTGATATAATCTGCAAATACACCTACTACAGAGTTTTTAGTAGGTGTTCCTTTTTAGAATAGAAAAAAATAGGCGATTATCTTTAAAATTAATAATCACCTATTTTTTTTATTTTATTCGTAATCAATAACACCTAATGCAATTTTTTTGCATAACGTGACATCTTGTCTTTTTGTCCATGCTGGTTCCCAGACAATGTTTACATCAACTTTTTCTATTTCATCAACACCTAGCATCGCAGTCTCTACTTGCTCAATAATTACTGGCGCTAATGGGCATCCCATTGATGTAAGTGTCATATCAACAATAGCATGTTTATTATCGTCACTCATTTTAACATCATAAACTAAACCTAAGTTCATAATATCAATACCCAACTCAGGGTCAATTACGTTCTCTAATGCTTCTATTACTCTATCTTTTAAATCTTCCATTTTATTCTACCTTTCTCCTTCATCTATATAAAATGTTAATCTTGCTGGTATTCCATAATCAAACCTTAATGTATCTACTAGCTTTTTCAAATGTTTTTCTACTACTCTTTTATTGAAATTAACTACTTGCGCTTTACTATGATACGTGTTTATTCTCATATGATAGAAATTTTCTTTATTATTTTTTTACCCGTTGTTTTATTAATTTCAATACTTTGTATATCCGCTATATATTCTACTATAAATACAGTTGAATAGTTAATAAACATGTCTTTATATATTAATATATCCAACTGTTTCATCTGAAAAACGTCGCTTCTCTTAGAAATAATATCTAAATCACGTTCAGTTTCAGGATAAGCCACAAATAATCTTTCATAGCTTTCTTTATTTACACGTACTCTTCTATAAATTGTTTTTCAACATCCATAAAGAAATTAAAATTGCTATTGCATTACCACCTAATGTTAATAAATTATATGTACTTCCTAAAGTTTCCATATAAATATCAACATAAAAACGGTCTTTCTTTTTCTCTATTTTTTATAGTAGTTTGATCGTCACCTTTTTTATAATCAGCTAAGATTCTTCCTAATTTCTTTGATCTAATATAACTAGACTTATACGCATCTTCGAATTTTTCTCTTAATTCAACAGGTACTGTAGTTGTTCTATTTTTTCTTCCTCTTTTTGGTCCATAACCTTCAATTTTCGCATAGATAGGCTTTTCCATGTTGTATAACTTTGCATCCTTAGTAACAGAGTCCCCCAGCATTTTTTTTACTTCATCGGGGGTTGCTTTCAACATTGTAGTACCTTTATCATGCTCTACCAAATAGAATTTTTCACCATCCGATAATTTATCATCCTCTATATTTGTTTCTTCAATATTTATAATTTTTACAACAGCATATCCAGCCTCTCCCGGTTCATAAGCTCTACCATTAGAATACTGAGTTTCTAATCCTTCAAAGAGCTTTTGTATATTATCTTTTGTAAACATAGTCGTAGCCAAGCATACACCTATCGTCATAATTATAAATAACAAAACGCCTTTTAAATAACTTTTTCTCATACAATATCCTTTTATTTATTAGGATTATTTATTATTACAGCTCCTCCTGGTGTTCCTTTAATGCATAGCTTACACATATTTAAGAATAATCCATGTTCAACTACACCTACTATATTAGCTAATTTTTCTTTTACATCTTCTATATCAAAACCATATCCAAGGTGTAAATCTGCAATATAATTGTGATTATCTGTAATTAAAATTTCTCCATCTTTTTTTCTTATTACAGGATTTAGTCCCGCTTCTGTCAATTTTCTAACAGTATGGCTGTATCCGAAAGGAAGTATTTCTACTGGTAAATTAAACTTACCAAGTTTTTCAACGTCCTTACTTTCGTCATAAATCCAAATAACTTCTTTCGCTATATCTGCAACTATTTTTTCTCTAAATAGTGCGGCTCCCCCACCTTTTATAGCGTTGAAGTTTTTATCGATTTCATCTACACCATCAACTGCTAAATCAATATGATCAATTTCTTCTAATTCTTTAATGTTAAGACCTAGACTTTTTGCTAGTTCTACAGTTTGAATTGATGTAGATACCATTTGGATATTCAAGCCTTCTTTTACTCTATCCGCTAAAGCATGAACAAAATAAAATACAGTTGAACCAGTTCCAAGACCAACAATCATTCCATCCTCTACATATTTTACAGCTTCTTTCCCAACAACTTCTTTTAGATTCATTTTTTTCTCCTCTTTTGTTTATATAGATATTTCTATTTTAATAAAGGAGCAAATTGCTCCTTTATTATTTATTATTTGTACTCTACTAATTGATATTTTTTCTTACCACGTCTTAGTACTGTAAATGCGTCTTCTAAACGTGATTCGGCTCCAACTACATAATCTAAATCTGTAATTCTATCACCATTTACATAAATAGCTCCATTATTAACATCTTCTCTAGCTTGACGTTTAGATTGTACTAGTTTAGTTTCCACTAAGAAATCAACAATATTGTATTCTTTTTTCTCAGCTTCTGATTTTGGCATTCCCTTAACTGCCTCTTGAAGTTCATCATGAGTTAATTCTTTAACGTTTCCTGAGAATAATGCTTTTGTAATATTTAATGCACTCTCTAAGGCTTTTTCACCATGAACAATTTTAACTAATTCTTCAGCTAATGCTTTTTGTGCTAGTCGTAAATGTGGTTCTTTTTCTACACTTTCTTCTAGTTTTTCGATTTCTTCTCTTTCTAAGAATGTAAATTTCTTAATTGCAGAGATTACATCACTATCTGCTGTGTTGAACCAGAATTGATAAAACTCATATGGAGTTGTTTTTTCTGGGTCTAACCAAACAGCTCCTCCAGTTGATTTTCCAAATTTAGTTCCATCAGATTTTAACATTAATGGAATAGTAAATCCATATGCTTCGACATCTCCACGAAGTTTTCTCATAATTTCTAATCCAGTAGTTATATTACCCCATTGGTCAGAACCACCTAGTTGTATCTTAACATTGTGGTGTTCATTTAAATGAGCATAGTCGATTCCTTGTAGCAAAGCATAACTAAACTCAGTAAATGATAATCCATTTTCTAAACGGCTTGATACTGAATCTTTTGCTAATAAGTAATTGACATTGATTAATTTTCCATAATCACGTAAAAACTCAATCATAGAAAGTTTTCCTAACCAATCTCCATTGTTAACAAATTCAATATTATCATGCCCACGGAAAATATTTCTAAGTTGATTTTCTAATTTTTTAGCATTTTCTGCAACTGTCTCTAAACTTTGAAGTTGTCTTTCTTCACTTCTTCCTGATGGGTCACCTATTATCCCTGTTCCACCACCTACTAAGACAACTGGTTTGTGTCCATGCTGAGCAAATCTGCGTAATGTTAAAAATGGTAGTAAATGACCTACATGTAGAGAGTCCCCTGTAGGGTCTGTTCCACAGTAAATAGATACACTTTCATTTTCTAATAATTTTGCTATTCCTTCTTCATCTGTTTGTTGGTAAACTAAGTCTCTAAATTTTAAATCATCTAATAATTTACTCATCAATACTCCTCCGTAGTCAAATTTTCATACATTTAACACAATTATATCACATTTTTTTATAACTTTCATCTTTTTTTCATTATTTTTAATTACAAAAAGTTCTCTTTTTTTCTCACTTTATTTTATAATTTTTTAAAGTTTTATGTTATAATATAATTATTAAAATTTAATGAAGTAATAAACAGAAGTTAAAACAAGGAGATTTTAATGGAAAAGAAAAAGAATCGTTCTTCTATTCTAAAGAAATTACTACTTCCTACGGCCGTATGCTTAAGTCTTGGTTCAGGAGTAGCTTTAGGTTTTGTAGGTGGACTTGTTAAAGATCAGCCACTTATGAATCATGAAGAAATGCTAGAACAAGTTAACAACATTTCAAAAAGTAGTGATGTTTACTTTGGAAGTGGAGAAAAATTAGGAACTATTAACTCAGAGTTAATTAGAAAAGTAGTAAGTTATAACGACATTGGTGAAAATGCAAAAAATGCAATAATTGCGAGTGAGGACTCTAACTTCTATTCTAACAGTGGAGTTGAGCCATTAGCTATCGTTCGTGCTAGTTTTAGTGAAGTAACTAAATCTGGTAACACTGGGGGTAGTACAATAACTCAGCAATTAGTAAAAAACCAATTATTAGATAACTCTAGATCTTATGAAAGAAAAGCAAAAGAAATTTTATTAGCACTAAGAGTTGATAATAACTTTTCTAAAGAAGAAATTCTAGAAACATACTTAAACGTTGCTCCTTTCGGAAAAAACAGTTTAGGTCAAAATATTAGTGGTATTGAAACAGCTGCACAAAGTATCTTTGGAGTTCACTCAAAAGATTTAAATATTGCACAAGCTGCTTACTTAGCTGGATTTGTTCAATCACCATATAAATATACACCTTTCGATGGTTCAGGTAACGTAAAAAGTGACGCGGAACTACAAGTTGGTTTTGATCGTCAAAAATACGTACTAGAGCAAATGAAAGATAATGGATTTATTACAAGAGATCAATATAATGAAGCTCTAAAATTTAATATTAAAGGTGCTTTTATAAAAGAAAAAGCTACTGAATATACTGATTATCCATATATTCGTGATGAAGTTGTAACTGCTGCTGCAGAAATTTTAGCTGAACAAACTGCTAAAAAGAATAATAAAGAACAACAATTTAAAGAAGATAGCTCATATAGAGATGACCTTATTGAAAAACATAAAACTAAATTTGTAACTGGTGGTTATACAGTTAAAACAACATTAATTAAAAACTTATATGATAAACTTCAAGAAGCTAAAAAACAATTTGCTTCTTACCCTACATCAACTCAAGATGGAGTTACTTACCCTCTTGATATCGGGGCAACTGTTATAGAAAATGGAACAGGTAAGATTTTAGCATTTGTAGGTGGTATGGATTATAATAAACAACAACTTAACCACGCTACAAGAACTCACCGTTCTCCAGGTTCTACTATTAAACCTCTTCTAGTATATGGACCAGCAATAGATAAAGGATATATTACTCCTAACTCAACATTACTAGATAAGAGATTTAACTTTGAAGGTTGGAAACCTGAAAACTTCTCACAAACAGAATATAAATACTTACCTGCTAGACAGGCATTAGCAAGATCTCTTAACCTTGCAACAGTACGTCTATATTCTGCATTTATAAACGAGAATCCTGCAAAAGAATATTTAGAAAAAATGGACTTCAAACGTCTTACTGAAGCTGACCAGAAAAACCTAGCTACTGCCCTTGGTGGTATGAACTATGGGGTGTCTGTAGCGGAAAACACAGCTGCGTTTTCTACTTTTGCTAATAACGGTAAATATAATAAAGCATACATAATCCAAGAAATTCGTGATCACCACGATAAAGTTGTTTATAGTGCTGAAGTAAAACCTACACAAGTGTACAAAGACTCAACTAGTTATTTAATGTTAGATATGCTTAATGATGTTATTAACACAGGTTACGGTACAGCTCCAGATATCGCTGCTGCCCTAAGTTTCAATACTAAGAACCTATTTGTAAAAACTGGTACTTCTGAGTACTATAAAGACTTATGGGTTGTAGGTGGTTCTACGAAGATTACACTTGGTACTTGGACAGGTTATGATAAACCTGCTACAGTTCCGGATTATTCTTACGGACATAAGATGTGGTCACATTTAATGAATGCAATTTATGCCTATGACAGTAGTTTAATCTCTCCTGATACTGCCTTTGAAAGACCAAGTTCGGTAGTAGATGCTTATATAAATCCACAAAATAACGGTAAAGGTGGTACGGCTGATATAGTACCAAGCGATTTCCAAGAATTATCAAAAGATAAAGTTAATCTTAAATTTGGATCTAACATCGATAAAACTGTTATCTATGGTGAAGTTACAAAAGCAGTAGTTAAAAAACCAACAACTTCAACAACTACAGATAAAGATAAACAGGAAAAAGAACGATTAGAAAAAGAGAGGCAAGAGAAAGAAAAACAAGACGCCGCCGCTAAACAACAAGAAGCCGCTAAACAACAAGAGTTAGATAGGCAGAAGAAAGAAAAAGAGCGTTTAGAAAAAGAAAGACAGAGAGAAATAGAAAGACAGAAAGAATTAGAAAGACAACGTAAACAAAATGCCAATTCCAATAGACGGAATTAGAAATTCTAATTAGTAAGTCAACAAAAAAGTGTCTACAATAAATGTAGACACTTTTTTATTATTCTAAAACATCGTAAAACATTGGTAAGTCATGAGCTTGAGCCAGTTCAACCCAACCTTCTACATCATCAAATTCTTTAGCATTAACTAAGGTATAAATTGCTTTTATTAATGTATAAAACTCTTGTAGCGGTTTTAAAAGACTCTTTAAGTTTATTGCTGTTGCATTACCTAATACCTCTTGGTATAAAGTACTCGCCTGTTTACTCTCTTCGCTATTAATTACATCCTCCGGAATTATTCCAGAGTGAGCAAGATAAAGCATATAATTATATAACGCTTTAAATACTCTATACGATTTTTTTATATCTGAACCATCGCTCTTTTTACCCCAGCTTCCTATACTTAGTATTTGATTGTGAATAGGATCTTTTATTTCTGAGATTAGAAAATTTACAAACTCATCCGCAATTTCTTTTTGCTTATCTTTTACCATATCAGGTAAAATACCGATAGATAATAAATGTTTATAAAAATCACCAAATAATCTATCCAGCTCATAAGAATCTTCTTCCGATAAAAACTCATCTGGTGAAACAAAGTTTTTTAATATTGGCGGAAATTCTATAGTTTTACCTACGGAGAATGTTCCAACAGTCATATTCATAGATTGAACAAAATCATTTTTTCTAACATAGTTATAAATATGATGACTATGTTTAATATAATAGTTCTCTGTAAAATTCTGAAGTTTATTTGTCATCTCCAAATCTTTTTCTAAGAAATATTCCTCTAGCTTTTTGTTAAATTTTTTATCATATTTTCTTAATTGATTCAGCTGTGGTAAAGCTGTATTATACGTATATACTCGTTGGAATGGTGCTTTTAACAGTTGTACAGTTGTTGCTAGATGTCCTCCTAATGAATGACCGGCAGCTACTTTATAGCACTCATCAAAATCAGTTATCTTTCTTTTTAAATATCTAACAAAGGCCAATGCTGAATCTATTTGGCTAGTATTTTCTCCTGATACTATACCTGTATAATTATAAAACCAGTCACTTATATCCTCTTTTTCACTACCTCTAAAAATAACTAGTATTTCTTTATATTTTGGGATATAAATAGCTGTTGCTTGGAATCCATTTTTTGATAACTTAGGTGTAGACAAACCACTATTATATACATAAAATTCGGTAATCTTTTCACCTGTAACATCTTTAATTATTCTTTTTATTTTATACTCTGCGGTACTTTGTTTTTTGCTTCCTTTAATATAGTATTCATACCAAGTTAATTTTGCTAATAACAATGGGTTATGAAAAAAGCGTAAAAACATAGTAATTCCCCCTTGAAAATTTTTGTAATAAATTATATTATACCACATTTCAGTATTTACAGAGAAAGAAAAAACCTATGAGTACAAAATATACCATAGGTTCATAATATTATAATTTTATTTATTACTATACGTTAAATCTAAATAGCATTATATCGCCATCTTTTACTTCGTATTCTTTACCTTCTAGACGAACACGACCAGCTTCTTTTGCTTTTGGCATGCTACCATATTCCACTAGATCATCATAACTTACAGTTTCTGCACGAATAAATCCACGTTCGAAATCTGAATGAATAATCCCTGCACATTCAGGAGCTAGCATTCCTTTTTTGAATGTCCATGCACGAACTTCTTGCACACCTGCTGTAAAGTATGTTGCTAATCCTAATAGATTATAACTTGCTTTAATTAGTTTATCTAGACCACTTTCATCTATTCCTAATTCTTCTAGGAACATAGCTTTTTCTTCATCTTCAAGTGCAGCCATTTCTTCTTCAATCTTTGCACAAACAACGATAACTTTACTTCCTTCGCTTGCAGCGAATTCACGGACACTTGCAACATGTTTATTAGCATCAACATCTAATAAATCATCTTCACTAACGTTTGCTACATAAAGCATTGGTTTCATTGTTAGTAAGTGTAATCCTTTAGCAATTTTTTGTTCTTCTTTATCTAATTCTAAAAGACGTGCTGGTTTTTCTTCTTTAAGAATATCACGTACTTTAGATAATACTCCAAATTCTGCTACTGCATCTTTATCTTTTTGTTTAGCTTGTTTTTCTACACGTCCTATACGTTTTTCTACACTTTCAAGGTCGGCAAGAATTAACTCTAAGTTAATAACCTCTATATCATATAATGGATCTACTCCACCTGCAACGTGTGTAATATTTTCATCTTCAAAACATCTAACAACTTGGCAAATTGCATCTACTTCACGAATATGACTTAAAAATTTATTCCCAAGCCCTTCACCTTTTGATGCTCCTTTAACAATACCTGCAATGTCTGTAAATTCAAATGATGTTGGTACAGTTTTTTTAGGTTCAACCAGTTCAGTTAATTTATTTAATCTATGGTCTGGAACTTCTACTATTCCTACGTTTGGATCGATAGTTGCGAATGGATAGTTCGCCGCTAATGCTCCTGCTTTTGTTATCGCATTAAAAAGAGTACTTTTTCCTACGTTTGGTAATCCTACTATCCCGGCTGTTAGTGCCATAGTATTAATCACTCCTTTTCGTTATAATATTTCGTTTTTTCTTAGGTTTATCCTATTCAACTACACTATTATAACATAAAAACTCTATCTTATCATTTAATATTACTATATTTACATTATTTTTCTAATAAATTACCCTAATATTATTAATTAGTATCTAAAAAAAGATACTAACTATTATAAAAACACGTACTTTACAAATTATATTGCTAGATGTAAACTATATAACAAGGTAATAAATTACCTAATAATTAAAAAGAAGGTAATACTTATGGAAAAATACAATTCAAATATCAAACTAGGCACTGTTACATTAAATGTAGTAAATCTAGAAAAGCAAATTAAATTTTATACAGAATCAATGGGAATGGAGTTAATATCAAACTATGCCCAAGGAGCTACTCTCGGTACTAAAGACAAAACTCCTCTACTTTTCTTAAATAAAGTTGAAGGTACTCTAGTTCACTCATATGGTTTATATCATATAGCCTATTTAGTTCCAAGTAAACAAGACTTAGCAAATATATTACGTCATTTCATTGATACTCATACTCCTCTTGAAGGTGGAGCTGACCACGGATATAGTAATGCACTTTATCTAACTGATATAGAAGGTAACGGTATTGAAGTTTATTACGATAAAGATGAAAGTACTTGGGATAAACGTGAGGATGGCAAAATAGTAGGAATTACAGAACAACTTGACGCAGATCATTTATTAAGTATATCAGAAAAAGTAATTCCTTATACTCTTCCTGTTGGTACTACTATTGGTCATATACACCTTAGTGTTAAAAACTCTTCAGAATCAACAAGCTTTTATCAAAAAGTACTTGGATTCAAAGATAAATTCACTGTCCCTAGTGCAAGTTGGATTGCTTATGGAGATTATCATCATCACTTAGCTGTTAACCAGTGGGCTGGTCCTAATCTAAATCTACGTCAAAAAGGCACTCCAGGACTAGCTTATTTTGAGATAATATTTGTCAATAATGCTACCTATACTAATATTATTAACAATATAAAAGAAAACAATATTAATATTGTTCAAAAATTAGCTAATAAAACTATTATTACTGATCCAAATGGAATAGAAATTCATCTAATAAATCAATAATTCTATTACTGGTATAGTCAAATTAATGATAAAATACATTTAAGTATGTTATAATAGTAAATATAAAAGGATGTCAATATATAATATTATAATTTTACTAGGAGGTAACTATCATTAAATATCGTAAAGCAAATATAAACGAAATCGACACATTAGCCAATATATGTAAAGAAGCTTTTATAGATTATCCATTATTCGCACTGCTAAAATCAAATATTTACAAAAATAAAAACTATGCAGATTATCTATTAGCTTTATACAAACTTCTTATTAAGCTTTATATAAAATTTGGAATTTGTATAGTTGTTGAAAAGGACAAAATACCTGTAGGAGTAGCATTACTTCATACAAAAGATATTTCTCTCTTTAAATATATTATCCACGGTGGAATATCTCTATTAAAAATATGTATCAATATACAATATTTTTATCATTTTTTTCGTGTTTAACGATAAAACTACTGAGTACCTGAGAAAAGAAACAGATCTAGACTGGTATTTAATGATTTTAGCTATATCTCCAAAATACCAGGGGCAAAATGTAGGAAGTGAATTCTTAAACTATATCGACACTTTTGTTATGGATAATAATGGTAAATCATTATCATTTGTTACAAATATTGAAAAAAACAAGTATTTTTATTTAAAAAATAAGTATGAAAATATTAATTATATAATATTAAATTTCCGTGATAAAAAAATTAATAATTGGAGTTTCAGAAAAAAATTTATAAATAGGGTTTAATTAAAAAAACTAGTAGAAATATCTACTAGTTTTTTTAGGTTCTATTTATTAACTTTTACTTTTTCTTTTTTAAAGATACTAGTAAATACTAATACTATACCTACTATTGCAACATAAGTTAATTCTTTAGTAGCTTCATTCCATAATCCTTGACCAAAGAATAGTATATTTTTAACTCCATCATAAAGCATACGCATTGGCAACCATGGTGTTATCCATTTTGTATAGAAATCATTTAACATCTCTGGTGCTAATTGTAATAATGGTAACCCAAAGAATAATAGCAATACAAATATTGGTACTCCTGCAATACCTAAGATACTTAATGTACCAAATATTAGTAACATAAATGCAAATATACTAATACCTAAAAAAGTTGCAGTTACTGAATAATTATCTACAGATACGCCTAAAATCCATTCTACTAATTGTGGTGCTAATAAGCCACCAACTATAGAAACTAATCCTATAATACCAATTTCTGTTGTTCTTTGAAGAGCTTTTCCTTTAACTGAGTTTGATTCTTTTCTTCCAAAATAAAATAGTAAAATACTACCTAATAAACTAGAAATCCAAATTGGAGTGAAAAATACTGCTGGCGCACTAGAAAAATCACCTGTAGTATTAATATTTTCAACATTCACTTTTACTGGATTCATTAAATTTTCTACTACTTTTGCAGGAAGTGGTTGATTAGCTGCTTCAGCACGTTTTATTATTTGAGTACTTACTGCATCACCACTTTTATTTGCTATTTGTGTTAATAATTGAGTTACTTGTGTTGATACTTGACTATTTTTACCTTGATTTACTACTACTGTGTATTCTGGAAACTGTGGATTTGGTGTAGCTAATGTTGCTAAACTTTTTGTATAATTTTCTGGAATTACTAATGCTCCGTAGTATTCTCCATTATTCATTTTTTCTACAGCTTCATCTTTTGAATCAACTTCTACCCATTTAACACTTAATTTGTCACTTAAAGTAGAATTTTGTTTAAGTTTTTCTACCATGGCTGTAGTTATTTCATTTTTATCTTGATTTACTATTGCTAAAGGTAAATCTGTTATTTTTGGATTTACTACTGGTATTTGAGTACACATAAATATACTCATTATTACCGATACAGCAGCAAGAAGTATTCCTATTATTTTTCCGTATTTTTTCATTGTCTTTTCCTCCATTTCATATTTAGAAGTTATCTTCTAAAGTATGTAAATTTCTTTCTTTATTTTTTGCAACATTATGTTGCTTTTTTTCGATGTTTTTTTATTATACTCTTTATAAATAAAAAAACTAGAATCAAATTACACCAACTTGTTGCATTTTCAACAACTTGTACTAAATTGTTTCTTTTTAAAAATAAAAAAAGGATATTTCTATGGCATATATAAAAAAACAACAAAAAAACTCAGAAAAAAATTTGAAGAAACACTACTAAAATTAATGGAAACTAAAAAAATTCGAAGCGATTACTGTTAATGATATTACAGAGCTTGCTGACGTTAATCGTTCTACGTTTTATCGACACTATCTTGATAAATACGATCTTCTAGAAAAAAATTGAAGATAATATATTAAATCATGTTATTTCATATCACTCTAATACTATTGAGCAAATCGATAAAAAAAAGATTAATAAAGATTTTAATCTTACTGATTATGTTAATATTAATAATAATTTTTTTATTGTATTTAAAGAGCATTTAAAAGAAATCACTATATTACTTAGTTCCAACGGAAGCAATAGCTTTAGAAAAAAATTACGTTTAACTATGCTTGATATTTTTAAAAAAACATTTAATCTTGCTACTTTTAATGCTAGCAATCAAGAAAAAGAATTATTATTCCAATTCTTAGTTGGCGGCTTTATAGCTATATTAGATTATTGGTCTGAAAATCCCGAATTAACTACAGATGAATTATTCTCATTTTATATTTCTGCTGTTTCTAACGGTATTGTTAATTTTGTAAAAGAAAAAATGATATAACAAAAAAGACAACAAAACTTGTGTTTGTTGTCTTTCATTGATATTAAGAATGTTTTTCTAATATTTTTTTTATTTTTTTATTAAACTCTCGTCGTGGCATCATAATGTTATTGTCACATTTTAAACATTTTATTTTTATATCAGCACCCATACGAGTAATTTGCCATCTATTTGTACCACATGGATGTTGCTTTTTCATTTCAACAATATCATTTAAACCATATTCCATTGTTTAACTCTCCTACTTTTCTTCTAATAATGTTAATTTATCTTTAAATTCATTGTAAAAATCTTTTCTTAACATTGTTTCAACACTTTGCTTTTTTCCAACTTTTGCTTTTCCAACAATATTTAACGTAATAATATTATCTGCGATTTGCTCAATATTATTAACATGTAGTTTATCATTTTTATAAATAAAATTATGATATTTATCATTATTATTTGCTACATCTAATACTTTTTGGATTCGCTCTTCTATAGCTTCTATTGTTTCATCTATTTGGATAGAGAATTTTACTTCTGCTAAGTTATATGTTAATGAATAGTTAATTACTTGATTAATAGAACCATTTGGAATAAAGTAAATCTCTCCATTACCTGAACGAATTTTAGTAGAACGTAATCCTAAAGACATTACACTTCCACCAGCTATAAAGGCTGCTTGATTATATAATTTTACTTCATCACCTACATCAAATTGACCTTCCAGAATGATAAAAAATCCTGATATTATATCTTTTACCAAACTTTGAGCACCAAATCCTATCGCTACAGAAGCTATACCTGCACTTGCTACTATACTCGTTGTATTTATACCAAGCGTTGACAAAATTTGGAAAAATGCAATAAAATAGATTGTGTATCTAATTGCACTTCTAATTAATTTATGAAGTGTTTCTGATCTTTTTTCATTAGCTTTGATTTTAAATTTTTTATTCGCATTGTCTTTCGTCAGCATTATATAATCAACTAGTTTATTACAAAGCTTGACACTAATTGAAGCTATAATAATAATTAGAATTATCATTATTAACTTCTCTAAAATCTGAAACCCTAGTTCTGAATTATAAAAATATTTTTTTGAAAAATTTTTTTCTTTAATTAAATCCATATTTTAATCCTTAAATAACTCTAAAATTCTTTTCGAACTCATCATTATCTTTAAATTCAATCTCTATCTTACCTTTTTTATTTCTACCTTGTTTTATCGTAACTACGGTACCTAAACGTTTTTTTAATATATTTTCTTGTTCTTCTATAAATATATCTTTTGGTTTAGCTTTTTTCACTTCTTTTGGTTTTAATAATTTTGCTACATATTCCTCTAATTCACGAACTGACATTTTTCGTTCAATAACTTTATCACATACTTCTAACATTGCTTTTTTTGTTTTTAAAGCAAGTAATGTTCTGGCATGAGCTGCACTTAACTCACCACTTAGTAACTTATTTTTAATTTCTGTTGGAAGTTTTAAAAGTCTTAAACTATTTGCTATATATGGGCGACTCTTACCTAGTTTTTTTGCTAACTCTTCTTGAGTCAATTCCATCTTATCCATTAGATTTTTGTAACTTTCTGATTCTTCTAATGCCGATAAGTCTTCACGCTGTAAGTTTTCTAATACACTGAAAACCATCATTTCTTCATCAGTCATCTCTTTTACAATTGCAGGAATTGTCTCTTTACCTAATAGTTCAAAAGCTCTGAAACGTCTTTCACCAGCTATTATATAGTATCCTTTTACAGCTTTTTTCACTACTATTGGCTGTAATAATCCATTTTTTTCAATAGATTCTTTTAATTCATCAAGTTTCTCTTCATTAAAAATAGTTCTTGGTTGATATGGATTTTTCTTAATTTCTTCTAAAGAAATCTCTAAGACTTTATCATTATCTGTTACTAACTCTACATTTTCTGTAGCAAAGATTGCATCTAAGCCACGTCCTAATCCTTTACCTGATTTTTTAGCCACGTTCAATCACCTCTTTAGCTAATGATAAGTATTGTTTTGCTCCATTTGAATTTTTTGCATACTCAATTATAGGTTCTCCAAAACTTGGTGCTTCACTTAATCTTACTGTTCTTGCTATAACAGTACTAAATGCTTTACCTTTAAAGTGTTCTCTCACTTGCTCACCTACTTGATTTGATATATTAGTTCTACTATCTGTCATAGTAAGTAATACGCCAAAAATATCAAGTTTTGAGTTAAGATGTTTTTTAACTATATTAAATGTATTCATTAATTGGCTTAAACCTTCTAATGCATAATACTCTGTTTGCACCGGGATAATTACACCGCTAGCAGCAGTTAGTGAATTTAGTGTTATAAGTCCTAATGATGGAGGACAATCAATAATTATATAATCATATTTTCCTGATACTTCTGAAATAGCATTTTTAAGTCGTTGTTCTCTACTAATTGCCGAAACTAGTTCAACTTCTGCTCCTGCTAGGGCAATACTAGATGGTACTATATCTAGGTTTTCATATGCGGTTTTAGTGATTACATCGTTGATATCTACCTCATCAACTAAAATATCATAAACTGATTGTTCTACTGTGGCTTTATCAACACCAACTCCACTAGTTGCATTAGCCTGTGGGTCAGTATCTATTAAAAGAACTTTTTTCTTTAAATACGCCAAAGAGGCAGCTAAGTTAATAGCTGTTGTAGTTTTTCCTACCCCGCCTTTTTGATTACATATTGCTAAAATTTTCATTATTTACCTCACTCTAAATGTATCTAGGTACTGTTACTTTCACAACAATACTTTCCATTCCTTCTTCTTCTTCTTTATTTAAACTAACTCCATATTTTTCTTCAAGTTTTGCAATATCTTTTGTTAATCTTGCTAATATTTTTTGAGCATCATAGTTAGGTTGTGTTGAATCATTATTTTTTGTATCATTTTTAATACGTAAATAAGTTTCAATTCTTTCTTCTGTTTGAGAAACATTTAAACTTTGCGTTAAAATCTGATTCAATATTTTTTCTTGAGCACTAGGATCCAGTTTAACCATTGCACGCCCATGTCTTTCAGTAATACGTTTAGAATTAATCGCATCTACTACTTTACTACATAATTTAAGTAATCTGAGCTTATTAGCTACAGTAGCTTGAGTTTTTCCAAGTGACTTAGCTAATTCATCTTGAGTTAGATTATTGATACTTAATAATTCTTGATATGCATAAGCTTCTTCAATAGGAGTTAGTTCCTCCCTTTGAATATTTTCAATTAAAGCAAGAGTAGCCATTTGTTCATTAGTTAACTCTTTAACGATAGCTTTTGTAGTTGGATACTCTAAATACTTTAGAGCACGTAAACGTCGTTCTCCCGCTATCAATTCATAAAATCCATTACCCATATCTCTTACAGTTATAGACTGCAATAACCCATTCTGTTTAATAGATTCTGCTAATTCTTTTATTTTATCTTCAGTAAACTCCCTACGTGGTTGGTACTTGTTAGGTACTATCTTTTCTATTCTTATTTCTCTAAGTACATCATCATCAGATATACCCACCTTTTCAGCCCTTTGAGTTAAATCGTATAATTTACTAAAGGGTTTTACACTTTCAGTCATATTTTACCTCCTAAGATTCAAACACAATACTACAATAACATACTTTTATATAAAAGTCAAAAATATTTCCCAAATAAAAAATCACAAAAATCAATGTTTTAAAGGCATTTTAGAAATATATTTCCTAAAATATACTTAAAACTATCATTAAAACATAAAAAAAAAGTATATCTAATGATATACTTCAATCAACAGGGACGGCAGGAATCGAACCCACGCCAAAGGTTTTGGAGACCTTTGTTCTACCGTTAAACTACGTCCCTAAGAATGGTGGGAAGAAGTGGATTCGAACCACTGAACCCTAAGGAGCGGATTTACAGTCCGCCGCGTTTAGCCTCTTCGCTATCTTCCCAAAATATAAAAAAATGCCGGCCA